>Ga0316205_10000327_pt1 | contig 97833 bp, 89 predicted proteins | sample 3monthpyrite_MG_FD_204941 | JGI IMG/M metagenome (GOLD analysis project Ga0316205, IMG submission 204941) | Microbial mat bacterial communities from mineral coupon in-situ incubated in ocean water Damariscotta River, Maine, United States -... | ecosystem: Environmental > Aquatic > Marine >... | reverse complement strand
AATTTTCTGGCACCCTCATTGTTTTTTAATGAGGGCTGGTGAGTAAAGGGCGGCATTTTTTTGCTTACTTTATTGTTGCTGTAGACAAAAAAGTGAGTCGCCAGCAAGGCGAAACCACAGAATTCAAGTTCTCGTAAAGCGTAACTTCTGTAGGACTAGATTTAAACCTGTTATTAAAATATGTCAGATCTGGTATAAGCCACTACACTTTAACTATATTGGTGAGCCCTAAAAATATTTAGGCACCACAGGTGCGCTTCATAAACTTTTGCGTTGATTCGCGTTCATTTGCGTACATTCGCGTTTTCTTATATTTTTTAAACAGAAGACATACTCGAAGCAATCACCGCATCAACTAAAAAACCGTGATTCTGCCGCAGGCAATATTTCAACCATTTACTCAAAAAACGGTTCAGCTGCCATTTTTGTTTGAGCGCATCCGCAGGTAAATGATCCAGCACCAGGCGGCCATGATGTAATTTTCCCGACATCACTTCCGCCAGCCCCGCATCGTGATAGATACGAATTTTTAAATTAGGCTCAAGGCGGGATTTTCCATTATCGGTAAAACAATAACTCAACCGTAGTGTTGTTGTAAATTTGCTGCGCTCTAAAATCTGCAGGTGTAAATTTAAATGTCCGGGTGAGGTGGAGATTGCCGATTTAGTTATATGCTGCACATCAGGAATCAACTTACGCAACTTAATATAATTATCTTCATACATATCCATTAAACTCACAAAGTCAACCGGCACTACATCTTCACAACCGTAGGCACTGGTTTTTTGTTTATATTGATTAATGAGCTGTTTTTTAATATGTTGCGACATGGTTTGAGTTTACACGATGTTTAAGATTCAGTCATCGTTCACTAAAACAGAGTTAGCGGGTTTAATTCCTTCGACTTTTAATCGCACTCGCAGTTGTCTGAATTTTTCAGCATCGATATTGTCGTTAAAAATAACTACGGTTAAGGTTTTTTTATTTTCAAGCTTGAATTTAAGCGATGCAAAATTTGTCGTCACAACACTCCCCGGCTGAAGCCTGGCTTTATGTTGTATGTTATTTTGTGTAATTAGCCAGCTTCCGTCCGGCTGCCATTGCACGTTTCTTTTTATATTATTTTTCCAGGAACGTAACACTAACAATACTAAAAATAAAAATACTATCAATTGATAAATAAAATCAATATTGAGAATTAAAATAGAAAGTAGACTTAACAATGCACATATTATAATGATGCGCTGTATATTTCTGGAGGGCTTAACTTCAAATAGAAGCTGACTGGCGTATTGTCTGGACAAGATCGGAAACGTGATTATCAGACGACTGCATGTGACCTAAAAAAAGATCAAACAATAGTTGATCGGGATAATCTAATATCTGGTTTAAAATTTCTTTTTGTGCAGCCGATAAATCTAAATATTGTTTTTCGATAAAGCCATTCAATAAAATATCCAGCTCCAGCATTCCGCGACGACAACGCCAGCGTAATTTTGAATCCACCTGCTCCGGCATGCATTCGACGATTTGATTACATTGCATCATTATATTGCTATCTTCACATTGATTTCTTAACCATCATTTTTTTAATATCACCAATGGCCTTAGTCGGGTTTAATCCTTTCGGGCAAACCTGCACGCAATTCATTATGGTGTGGCAACGAAAGAGTTTAAATGGATCATCTAGCGCCTGCAACCTTTCTTCAGTCGCCTGATCTCTTGAGTCGCCAATAAAACGCGCGGCCTGTAATAATGCAGCCGGCCCTAAAAATTTATCCGGATTCCACCAGAATGATGGGCATGAAGTTGTGCAACAGCCACACAATATACATTCGTATAAACCATCTAACTCATCACGCTCTTCAGGTGTCTGTTTTAGTTCAACTTCCGGCAGCGGATCTTTTACATCTAAAAAAGGTTTGACATCCCGATACTGTTTATAAAACTGATCCATATCGACAATTAAATCTCGAATCACTGGCAGTCGCGGCATCGGGCGTAATTCGATTGGTTCTTTTAAACTAGTGATTGGAGTGACGCAAGCAAGACCATTGGTGCCATTAATATTCATACCATCGGAGCCGCAAACACCTTCTCTGCATGAGCGACGAAAACCTAAGCCTGGGTCCTGCTCTTTTAATAAAAGCAGGGCATCGAGCAGCATCATATCCGATGAAACATTATCGAGCTGATAATCTTTCATGTAGGGTTTTTTATCTGTTTCCGGATTGTATCTGTAAATGCTAAATCGCATAGGGCTACCTTTTTTTACTTTTGTCTCCCCTTTTTCTAAGGGGGAAGCTTAATTTTTAATAAACTCCAGCTTTTGATAAACCCCAGCTTTTAATAAACTCTGGGCTTCGGTGGAAAACTCGCAACCGACATAGGTTTAGTTCTCACCGGTTTATAATCTAATTTACGTTCTTCGCTCAAATACAATGTATGCCGCATCCAGCTCTTATCGTCACGCTCCGCATAATCCACCCGTGAATGCGCACCTCTACTTTCAGTACGTGCTGCTGCGGAATAAACTGTTGCCAGTGCAACATCCATTAAATTTTCTAACTCTAGCGCTTCAACTCTGGCGGTATTAAATAATTCAGAATGATCGGTAATACTTGCACTCTTTAAACGCTCGGCTAATTTTGAAACTTCTTCAACGCCTTTATCTAAAACATCCTGCGACCTAAACACACCGCAGTTATCTTCCATGGCTTTCTGCAAATCACGACGAATATCATCGATAGATTCTTCACCATTATTTTTATCCCAATGATGCAAGCGAGCGTAAGCGGCTTCAACCGTGCTTTCATCCAGTGCTTTATGAAAGCGGTTTTCTCTTAAATACTCAATGATATGATTCGCGGCAGAACGTCCGAAAACTAAAATATCCAGTAATGAATTTCCACCTAAACGATTCGCACCGTGCACCGAAACACAGGCGCATTCACCGGCAGCATATAAACCCGTCACCGGTTCTTCCGGCGTGTCTTTTACCGGCACTACCACCTGCCCTTGACGATTAGTGGGAACCCCCCCCATGGTATAATGCGCGGTTGGATAAACCGGTATCGGTTGACTCGCAGGATCGATACCTAAAAAGGTAATACAGGTTTGACGAATACCGGGTAATCGGGATTGCAAAACATCTTCCGGTAAATGATCGAGTTTTAACATCACATGATCTTTATCCGGGCCGCACCCTCTGCCTTCTTTAACTTCCGTAAATATCGAACGACTTACCACATCTCGCGAGGCTAAATCTTTTGCTGTGGGTGCGTAACGTTCCATAAACCGCTCGCCTTGCGCATTCACTAAATAACCACCCTCGCCACGTGCACCTTCGGTAATTAACATGCCGCGCCCCGCAATACCAGTGGGATGAAACTGAAAAAATTCCATATCCTGCAATGGCACACCGGCACGCAAGGCCATGCCCATGCCATCGCCAGTATTAATTAAAGCATTGGTGGTGGTACGGTAAAGCTGCCCTGCACCGCCGGTAGCTAACAAAGTTGTTTTCGCTTCAATAATTAATTCTTCGCCGCTATGAATATCAAACACATAGGCGCCGAGTACATTTCCCTGCTCATCTTTTAATAAATCTACGGCAAAATATTCATCAAAAAAATGTGTTTTTGCGCGAATGTTTTGCTGATATAAACTGTGTAAAATTGCATGGCCGGTTCGGTCAGCTGCGGCGCAGGTTCGTGCCGCCTGTTCGCCACCGAAGTTTTGTGACTGCCCTCCAAAAGGCCGCTGGTATATTTTGCCATTATCTAAACGTGAAAATGGCACACCGAAATGTTCCATTTCATAAACCGCTTTAGGTGCAGCACGACACATATATTCAATCGCATCCTGATCACCCAAATAATCACTACCCTTCACCGTATCAAACATATGCCAGTGCCAGTTATCCGGCAATACATTAGCGAGCGCCGCATTCATGCCGCCCTGTGCCGCTACCGTATGTGAACGTGTCGGAAACACTTTTGAAACCACCGCTACCGAAGCATCGGCTTCGGCCAATTGTAAAGCGGCACGTAAACCGCCGCCCCCGGCACCAATAATTAACGCATCAAATCGTCGTCTTGGAATGTCTTCAATTTTCATTTAATAAACACCATAAATAATGCTTTAAAACCCCATAAACCACTGCCAATAAGTGTGCACGCAACAAATGTCAGTACAATTAAACGCCCGACGACATTGGGTACATAATCAAGTACGATATCTCTTATCCCAATCCATGCATGCCATAAAACAGCAATTAAAAATAAACCTGATAAAACATTATTGTAAGGTGTGGCAACCCAGCCCGCCCAGTCATTTTCATTTAAAGGATTATTCATTATTAAAGCTGAAAACAGGTAAATAAGAAACACCGCAATAAACACCGCACTGACTCTTTGAATAATCCACGGGCGTAAACCCTGCAAGCCTGGTGAGCTCATAAATATATCTCCACAGCTAAAAATGCAAAAATAATAGCTTCAATAATAAAAACGCCCCAGGCAAAGCGAATCGCCTGTTGTTTTTCCAGGCCAATATCAAAATCGGTAAGTAAAAATCGAATTCCCGCAATCAGGTGATGCACAATTGACCAGAGTAATACCAGAGAGAGCAATTGTATAAATGGATGCTGAAGAAGATCGGCTGCCTGTGTAAAGCCCGCACTGCCCTGTAAAGACAGATCAAACAAATACACAAAAAATGGAATTGCTAGAAATAATAACAGGCCACTGATGCGGTGAAAGATGGAAACAAAGCCAGTAACGGGCAGGTGTATTTTTACCAGATTAAGGTAGAAGGGTCGGTTGTCGGATACCGCCATTTTTCATTTTCCCTTTTAAAAAAAATTCTAGCTCAGTCGAGCTACTGAATGACTATAACAACAAAGTGGAGTTTGAATTAAATTGTAGTAGAAATTTAACAAATATCCACATATTCTGTGTAATGACACTACAGTATAAAATGTTTAATATCCAAGTATATTCTCTTAATATTATCTCAGCCTGTTATGTAATATCACGAAGCACTGTATAATATTTAAGCAAACCAAATATTCAATACGAGAAAACCAATGAAACCAGAGTGGATAGATTTTTTACAAAATGCCGGTGCAGAATTTAATGATGACCAGGTTGTCAGTTTTGGTAATTTAGAACGCGAGCAGCGCATGTTACACACGGGTCTGGTTTTGTGTGATTTAAGTCATCATGGACTCATCAGTGTAGATGGTGATGATGCGGCAGATTTTTTACAGGGGCAGCTCACCAACGATGTGCGCGATGTCAGCTTACTGCACAGTCAGTTAAGTGCATACTGCACCCACAAAGGTCGAATGCTGGCAAACTTCAGGCTATTTAAACGCGAAGACAGCTATTACTTACGCCTTCCCCGTGCACTGCTTGAGACCATTTTAAAGCGTATTAGCATGTTCATTTTAATGGCAAAAGTCAGCATGAAAGACAGCTCTGATGCACTGGTTAAAATCGGCCTTTCAGGCCCGGACGCAGACAGTAAACTGGCTGAACATATTTCCGAGCTTCCCCACAAAACCGATGATGTTACCCAGTCAAATGGCTTTACCATTATCAAATGTGCCGGCGAATTAACGCGCTATGAAATCTATGGCGAGCTGGACGCCATTACGGCTCTGTGGAGCAAGCTTGATGTTAATGCTGCACCGGTTGGCTCCGGCGCCTGGGAAACACTGGATATTTTAGCCGGTATTCCAACGATCTATGAGCAAACCTCCGAAGCCTTTGTGCCTCAGATGACCAATATGCAGGTTATCAATGGGGTTAATTTTCAAAAGGGCTGTTACACCGGCCAGGAAGTGGTCGCGCGGATGCAGTATCTGGGCAAGCTAAAGCGCCGTATGTTTCGCATTCAAATTGAAACCAACGAGCCGGTTATCGCAGGTGACAAGCTGTTTTGCAAAGACTCAAAATCCGGTCAGGGCACCGGCCAGATTATTAACGCACAAATAGACTTCAATGGCGGGCACAGTGCACTCGCGGTTATTGATATTTCTGATGCAGAATCCGGCATGCTGCAACTGCACGATGAAAACGGCCCTGCCATTTCTATACAGCCACTACCTTACACAATCGAAGAATAAGGCTATTTGTAGCGAGTCAATTACACTAAAATTCTGACTCGCGGCATAATTTCAAAACTCTCCAACTTTAGTTTGGATTTTTAAACAATCCCTAACTACACTCATAACTAAAAGTATCAATAAATCATTAGTTAAAACATTAGTTAAAATATGAGTGAACAAACCCAACAAATTCTTCAGCAATTATTCAAAGCCATAGAAACCGATCAGATAAAACTCCCGACACTACCGGAAGTTGCACTCAAGATTCGTGAATCTGTTGATAAAGACAATGTTTCTGCGCTGGATATCGCCAATTTACTGGCTCAGGATACGTCATTATCTGCACGCTTATTACAACTCGCAAATAGTCCGCTCTACCGGGCTCGCACAGAAATCGACAGCTTACAAATGGCAGTTACCCGGCTGGGTGTTCGCATTGTTAAAGACCTGATTGTTATGCTGGCAATTAAACAGGCCTTTAAGGCACAAAGTAAAGAAGTCGAAAAACAGTTTAAAATGATCTGGCAAACCAGCGTCGATGTTGCCGCATTATGCAGAGTCCTCGCCACCACTCAAAATAATTTAGATGTGGAACACGCCATGTTAGCCGGACTCATTCACAATATTGGTGCGCTACCCATTATTGAACTGGCTGACAAACAGCCAAATCTTTTTAATGATGGTGATAGCATTGATAAAGTTATTAATGAAATACAGGGAGACGTTGGAGAAAAAATTCTCAGTTACTGGAACTTCCCACAATCATTAATCGATGTTGCAACGCAATGGAATCATTTTGAGCGTGATATTAATACCGCGCCAGATTATGTCGATATCGTGCAGGCCGCACTGATTCAGTGCCAGTATTTACCGCAAAACATACAGAATAATGAAACCAGATTATCAGCTTTTATTAAGTTAGGAATAAATCCTGACAACTACGAACTAGATGAAAAAATGCAAACGAAATTAGACGAAGCCCGAGAAAGCTTAATGCAGGTTTAAATTAAACGAGCCATAAAAATGAATTCGATACAGGAAAAAGCTGAGCATTTTTTAACAGAAGTAAAAGAGGCAGTCTCAACCGAAAAACTCTTACTCCCGTCTTTACCCGATGTTGCCTTAAAAATAAAAGCCGAATGCGAAAAAGAAGATTCATCGGCACAAACTATAGCCAATGTAATTAGCCAGGACCCTGCAATGTCAGTTCGCCTGCTGCAGGTAGCTAACAGCACTATATATCGCACCCACATTTCAACCGACAATATTCATATGGCCATATCCAAACTCGGCCTTAAACTGGTGAGAGATTTAATTATCAGCCTCTCAATGAAACAACTTTATAGAGCCAGCAGCGATGTTATTGCTGAGCGTTTTAGAGAACTCTGGATCACCAGTACCAAAACAGCAGCACTCGCTCACCTGCTCGCATCAAAACATCCACACCTGGATACCGAAAAAGCCATGCTTGCCGGTCTGATTCACAATATCGGTGCACTGCCGATTATTTTAATGGCAGAAGATGATGATGACCTGTTCGACAAACCTGAAGCCCTCTGTAAAGTTGTGCAAAAAATGCAGGGAGAAGTTGGCGCATATATTTTTCAAAAATGGCATTTCCCAGAATATATGGTTGACGTATCCAGTAACTGTTACCAGTTTAGGCGCACCCATGATGATATTGCTGATTACACAGATATTATTCAGGTTGCTTTAATTCAGGGGAGTATTTACACCGGCTTAGATTGCCCCGAAGACTGGTCAACGGTTCCGGCATTTTCAAAACTTGGCATAGATACTGAGTCACATGTGCTAGACATAGAAGAAAACAAACTCATCTTTGATGAAACCACGACTCTGTTTAAATAGCCTATACTCATTTTAATAAATTTAAAACCTGCGGGGAAACCATGTCAGAAAAAGGCAATCAATTTTTTAGTCAATTAAAAACAGCGGTTGAATCAGATCAGCTTATTTTACCCACCCTTCCTGAAGTGGCACTTAAAATTCGTGAAGCGGTTGAAGATGTGAATACATCTGCCCAGCAAATCGCTGATACCTTAACCCAGGATGCTTCACTATCTGCTCGCTTAATACAGGTTTCAAATAGCCCGCTTTACCGTAGCCGCAACCCGATTGAAGACCTGCAAATGGCAGTAACTCGTCTGGGTATTCGGATGGTGAGAGACCTGGTGATCAGCCTTGCAATGAAGCAAATATATCAGGCCACATCTGACGTACTGGATGAACACTTTCGCAAAAGCTGGAACACCGCTGTTGAAGTTGCTGCCATTTGCAGAATGCTCGCCACAACCGTCCCCGGCATAAACCCGGAGCAAGCACTTCTGGCTGGTTTAATACACAATATCGGCTCATTACCCATTCTTGTTATGGCAGAAGATGACGACGAGTTATTTAACAATAGCGAAGCACTGGGCAATATAATTGATGAGCTTACCTCACCTGTGGGTGTATTAATTTTGCAAACCTGGAATTTTGGCGACTCCATGACTGATGTTGTAAAGCATGCGCATAACTTTGAATATGACCATGACGGTGGTGCAGATTTAGTTGATCTGGTTCAAATTGCATTATTGCAGGGTGGGCACGAATCACAGGAAATCGATTGGGCAAAGGTACCCGCATTTGCAAAACTCGGCATGGACACAGATGTTAATGTTGTTGAAATTGAAGAAAATCAGGAAATCATTGAAAACACCAAACAATCGTTAATGGTTTAAACCTGAATATACTTCACCTGCTATGAATAAAGCAGGTCTGTTTACTGGTCATTAAAAAATCATTTTTTGCGATGAATTGTATAAATTTTATTCGCTGTTAATGGTGAGTCGATTGTTGTTTTAACGCCGTCCGGCCACCTGATAATAAGCTGTTTCACCTCATCGTAACCGGCCAGACCAAAGTACACCAGCGGGTTATCAAATGACATAAAACCACCACTGAGTTTAATCTCGCGAATTTGCTTTAATCCATCACCATAAAAAATACTAACCTGTGCACCCACTGCATTAATATTTGTCACAGAATCAATTAACTTTAAAGTTATACTATTATTCTTATTTCCACTATTAATATAAAACGTAACACCTTCCATAAAGCTCGTTGCAATAATATCAATATCACCGTCTAAATCAAAATCGGCATAGGTATAACTCGATGTATTTAACTTATCGTCAAGGCCCCATTTTTTTTGAGTTTGCTCAAACCTTTCTCCGTTAATATTATGAAACAAAATATTTTCATGAATCTCATAAAAACCATCACCAAAGTGATAGCCGTTACCCACATAAATATCCTGCCACTGATCATTATCCAGATCAGCGGCTTTAGAATTCCACGACCAATAGCTTGAATCAACACCGTACTCCCTGGCTTTATCAACAAACTTACCACCACCCGACATGAGCAATACATTTTTCTGTTTTTGAACAAGGTAATCACTAAAGTCAATACGCTCACGCTTTGCAGCCGGCTTTGATAAATACACACATAATTTATTGTATGCCGATAAATCGCCTTTCAAATGCTCGCAAAACTTATCATCATAACTTGTTCTTGCAGCCATCATTGCAAAAGAAGAATAACAATTATTTCTATTTTTAATATTGCTAATTTTCTCGCAACGAGAAACACCTCGCCCTTTCATAGCATCATAAATTTCAAGCAACTCGACACAATGAGTTTTAGCTGAATTATTTTCAATATTTTCACAATAGCGATCAGAGGATCCTTCGGAAAATATCATATCGACACTAAACACATCCAACTGCATATCATTATTAAAATCAGCAGAGTCAACACTCATTGTATTACGAGGCACAGACGATATGATTGAGCTAGAAGACTTTAATAAACTTAGTTCTGAATTTTCATTTGAAAGATAATACATATCAGGCACCAGATGATCATTAGCAAATACCACATCAATATTCGCATCATCATTCAAATCACTTAATAAAACAGAAAGCGTTTCACCTTTAGGCTCTAAAAAACGTTTATTAACAAATTTGTCACGCATATTATAAATGGCGACATTTTGAGACACTTCAGGGTTAAAATACTTCTCGGCTCCATTACTCCAGTTACCCAGCACCATATCCAGAAAACCGTTATTATCTATATCAGAAAACCCTGCTGAGACCGTTAGTTTTTGCCTACCTTTAAATATTTGTATTGTTGATTTTGTAAAATCATGGCCGTTATTAAATACAACAACATTTTCACCACCATAAGTACTGGCAAAAACATCCTGATAGCCATTATTATCAATATCAACAAAAGCCACTAAAAATATATTTTTAATCGCTAAATCATTAGAAAATTTCAGCAATGAAAATTTTCCACCAATGTTTTTGTATACCGCAATACCCGACTCAGTCGCAATCACTAAATCAGGCCAATGGTCATTATTAAAATCCCCCGATGCAATACCTTTACCCATAAAGAAAGGCTCAAAAAAGTCCAGCGATTTAACTTTCCAGACTTTAGATACTCCCATATCAACGGAAGATACTTTTTTAAAGCTAATTCGACTGGTATTATTTTTATCCTTGAATGCATGATGTTTAATTTCAACATTAGAATCATCACTATATATTTCAAATTTCAGCTCTGGCGCATCCTTACCAGCACCCACCTGAGATTTATTAACAGGTTTATCTACCTCAAAGTTCGCTGCACTATTAACAAAACCCAAAGATAAGGCTTCAAATGCCTTATGTATTTTTAACTTCGCAACATCAAGCAAACATGAATTCTTCATCTTATCAAATTTAACAAGATAACAATTTTCATAATCTGTAAGATTCTTCGCACGTCTAACATAAAGCAATGCATTACATCGTTGAATTAAATTCACATCAGACAATAAATTACAGACAGACACATCACCACTCTGCCCTACTATCCTTGAAGCGACTGAATATAAACAGTGTCGCTTGAATCCCAGGTCAGAAAAATCATTACAAGCTTCTAAATCACCATATTCAACATAACGAATAATATTCAAATTGTTAATGCAAATTTCTTTTTCATTTACATCATCAATGTCATTACAAACCGAACCATCAACCTGAAACTTTAACCCCTGATGAATATACTGGTTTCTACAGGCTTGAATCATGCCTTTATTATTCAGATCATTACATTTATTAATATTATAAGACTTCACTGCCAACTGGGTCGTTACACTATAAACACACTGACTTCTTAATTTTGGCTGCAAAAGGCCAACACATAAACTTACATCGCCACTTGCAATAGCATTAGCCTGCAACATAGCTAATTCTTTTATTGGCAAACAGTTGTCTAATGAAAACCCCTTTGGTAAATGCGAGCATTGTTCATTAATTTGATCTAAATGATCTGGATTTAAAATATAGTTAACCATGCATCTGGCATGTAGATTTTCTGGTAACTGCTGACATGTATTTTGAACGATTTTTGAATTTTCAAACTTGACTTTTTTAGGTGTATTCATTTTTTCAATACCCCCCATTAGTTGCTGGTCATAACGACTGGTTTGAAACCCGCCAATTTCTTTAATCGTAAAACCAAATACAACAGAAATAAAAATCGCAGCCACCGCCAGATACACAGCTAATCGTAGCGATATATTTTTTGCAATCATAAGAAAAGGATAAACACTAAAGCTACCTAAAGAAAACAACAAAACAGCAACTAATGCTGTACTTGTCCCCGCCGACAACAAAGCCACACTCGTTAACACATCAAATGCTATTGGAACTGGTAAAAAAACGCCTACCAATGCCAGGCCAAAAATATTGACAAAATTGACTTCAAAGTCATTTAACTGAGAGAAAGGAAATAACTCAATGGCGAGTGCACCAATCACACCGGCTAACAACATCAAAGGCAATGCAATTTTTATAATATATAAAAGATTTTTAAAAAAATCATTTACCATAATCTTTATAGACTGCATCCAACTATATTCTACAACTACTGAATTTGAGCTAATTGAATAAAATTTATTATTAATTGAATTCTCAGTATCTAAATTTGAGAGTTTCACTAGTAATGGAATAGATAATATAAAAGCAGCGACGGCAAGAAGTTTACCCACAGCCAGCTCCAGTGGCAGCAATGTAAACGTCATACTTAAGACGATCACATTTAAGGTCGGCGAACTAATTAACGCTGCGAGACTGGTTTCAATCCTGGCACCGGAAGCATGCATACCCTGTGCAATTGGTGTTGCGCAATTAACACACACACCTAAGGGTGCGCCGGTAATAACGCCTAAAATTGTATTAAGGTATCGATTCTTGAATTCTCGTCTGGAAAGCACAGACAAAAAATTTAAAATCGCTGCCGCAAACAATAAACCAAAAGTCATTCCTTTCCAGTTGGTATATCCCCAGTTAATGGCTGATTTTGCCACCCTTTCCCAGAGAGGCTGGGAATCGGCAACGGGTAGAATTATATCAAAGGCGATTTCACTAAAGCTGGCCCTAACCCCCATTAATGCCTTTTCATTAAGAGCAGGAACTCGAGACATACTCCAAAAGATGGTTGCGATAAGTGCAATTAGGAGTATGGAAAGCAGGATGTTTTTATTTTTTATAGCATTACCTTAAAAATTTAAAAACGACACAAATAATATTATTTATTTATCTCAATAGCACGCAAATCTTTTGCAGCTTTATCTAAAATACTATTTACAAATGCGTGACTTTTATCTGAACCGAATAATTTCGCCAGCGTAATACTTTCACTGATAACGACTTTATACGGCACATCAATACAGTTTTTTAATTCAAATACCGACAGTCTTAAAATCGACATTTCAATAGGGTCAAGCTCATCGTCTTTACGATTACTGTATTTGGCAATTATTTCATCTAACGCCTTTATTTCTGCAGGAACCTGATGCAATAATTTATGAAAATAGTCTGTATCAACTTTTTCCATATTTTGTTCCTGATGGAACTGTACTTCAATGTCTTCAAGTTCATTGCCGGACATATGCCATTGATACAAAGCCTGGGTGGCTTTTTTACGGGCATTACTCCGACTCTTTGCGATGGATACAGACATTAAGCAATCTTCTTTAGCAGGTTAACCATTTCCAGCGCACTGATTGCAGCTTCTGCACCTTTATTGCCGGCTTTGGTTCCCGCACGTTCAATTGCCTGCTCAATGGTGTTGGTGGTTAACACACCATTGATAACTGGAATATTATTATCCAGTGAAACGTTTGCCATGCCTTTTGAGGCTTCACCTGCAACAAAATCAAAGTGCGGCGTTGAGCCGCGTATTACTGCACCTAAGCCTATAATCGCATCGTACTTTCCACTTTGCGCCAGTTGCTGAATCGCCAGTGGCATTTCATAAGCACCGGGCACTTTTACAACTGTGATATTAGATTCAGCAACACCGTGACGCTTAAGTGCATCAATTGCACCGCCTTCCAGGCTGTCAACAATAAAGCTATTGAAACGTGCACTGACAATTACAAAGTTACCTTCTGAATACTGTAACTCGCCTTCAAGTATTTTAATTTCTGACATGGTTTTCTCTTTAATTTTTAGTTTAATATATTTCGTGTTGTGGTTTTGCCTGTTTAAAATTATCTCAGTAAAACCTTCGCGAGCTGAAGCTCGCTCCTACATTATTTTTTTACTCATCGCCGGTGATGTAATCCACCACCTCTAAACCAAAACCGGCTAAACCGTGAATGCGTTTTGGCGCAGACAATAAGCGCATTTTGTGTACATTTAAATCCATTAAAATTTGCGCGCCGATGCCATGGGTTCTTAATTCTTCAGGGGAATCACTGGTCTCTTTTTGTTCGTCTGAATGATTCACCATCCATTGTACAATCTGACGCGCCGATTCCGGTTCGCGTAATATAACAATAACACCCGGCTCATCTGCGCCGGCAATAGATTTCATTGCATCGCGTAAGGGCCAGCCACATTTACGGCTTGAGGCCAGAACATCACACATGGTATTTTCCATATGCACGCGAACACGCACCGGTTTAGCTGAATCAATTTCACCCTTTACTAAAGCCAGATGCAAGTCGTTACCGATAGCATCCTGATAGGCATACAAACGAAAATGTCCGAACTCATTCGGGAAATCACTTTCCGCAACCCGCTCAACGGTTTTTTCATTTTGAATGCGGTAACGAATTAAGTCTTCAATGGTTCCAATTTTTAGCTTGTGCTCTTTGGCAAAAGTTTCTAAATCCGGGCGACGCGCCATGGTGCCGTCATCATTTAAAATTTCAACAATCACTGCTGCCGGCTCAAACCCCGCAAGGCGAGCCAGATCACAACCCGCTTCGGTATGCCCCGCTCGATTTAACACGCCACCCGGCTGAGCCTTTAACGGAAACACATGCCCGGGCTGCACAATATCACGTGAACTCGCATCTTCGGCCACCGCCGCCTGCACCGTAATTGCACGATCTGCCGCAGAGATTCCGGTGGTCACGCCTTCGGCCGCTTCAATACTGACGGTAAAATTCGTGCCGTGCATATCATCCGTATTATCCACCATTTGCGGCAAGCGCAACTGACGGCAACGCTCTTCACTTAACGTCAGGCAAATCAGGCCGCGTCCATAGCGTGCCATAAAGTTTATATCATCTGCACTACAGGCAGATGCTGCCATTAACAGGTCGCCTTCGTTTTCACGATCTTCGTCATCCATAATGACGACCATCTTGCCCTGCTTAATATCTTCTATTATTTCTTCTATATTATTCAATTGCATAGGTTACTTTCTTAATGTAGTTTTACTTTAAAAAACCATTCTCCGCGAGAAGGTTTCTGGTTATATCTGATTGCCCAGCCGCACTGGGCTGCGCCGCTCGATCACCCAGCATTAAACGCTCCAGATAACGCGCAACTAAATCAACTTCAAGATTCACTTCTGAACCCGGCTGGTAGCTACCCATTATAGTTTCCTGCAGCGTGTGCGGCACGATATTTAATTCAAACTGACAGCCATCGAGCTTATTCACGGTCAGGCTTACGCCGTCAATTGTAATCGAGCCTTTCACTGAAATATACTTTGCCAGCGCTTTAGGCGACTCAATAATAAAGCGCACCGAGCGACCATCATCGTAACGATCAATCACCCTGCCCAAACCATCCACATGGCCACTGACCATATGCCCGCCCAGACGAGTTTGCAGGGTTAAAGCTTTTTCAAGATTAACCGTGCTGCCGGCTTTTAATTGCTTTAATGATGTCAACGACAAGGTTTCACCCGACACATCGGCGCAATAAGCATCATCACGTAATTCAATGGCGGTTAAACACACGCCGTTCATGGCAATGCTGTCACCGAGCGCCACATCCGCCATATTCATTTTGCCGGTTTGAATCCAGAAGCGCGCATCGCCGCCCTTGTCTTCTATCGACTCAATGGTTCCCAGTGATTCTATTATGCCGGTAAACATTATTCTTCTAATTCCAGTAGCTGAAAGCTAATCGGTAAACCCGACGCCGTGTTAAATTCGCAGCCGGCTTCAACCGCCGCCTGTGCAATTTCCTGCGCAGAATCTAAACGATCATAAAGTACATGCATGGCACCAAGTGCAAATTCAGAGCCTGAACCAATCGCCCAGAATTTATGATACTCGCTGACTTCGCGCAAAGAATAAACCCCGAAGATACCTTTGGGGTTACAAATTAATGCATCAATATGTGTGGCCTCATACGGATCGTCTTCTTCATCTTTTGAATTTAGAAAATAGTTTTCTTTTAAAATGGGGTGCAAAGCGCGAAAGGTTTCAAAGATGCCCAGACGCGAGCTGAAATCAATGTCGATTTTATCATCCGCTAAAACAGACTCCATCACTAACGCATGAGCTGCACTGCCAACAATACCAAAGTAGCCCTCTTTATAAGATTGTATTTTATTATAATCACGATCGTAAGCCGCGCCCATGCGCAGGTCACCGAAGGTGGTTAAGCTGTCTGCTGCGATGCAGACCTGATTATTTTTTCTGACCACTACGATTGTGGACATAGTTATTCTCTCTTTATTAATTCACTTTCAGCTATATAAAATAAGCATTTGAAAAAACACTCAGCTTTATCCAACTAGCTTGTCATTCCTGCGAAGGCAGGAATCTAGTGACTTTAGAATACCTGCAGACACTGGATACCTGCCTTCGCAGGTATGACGAAATATTGTTTATACAAATGAACACTAATAACTGTGTTGACACCCAAATAAGCCTTTAACAAAATAAATACATAATTAACAAAAAATAATTCGCTTATATTTGCGAAATTTTGCGTTCATTTGCGTTGTCTTTTTCTTTTTACTTTAATCTTTAAAAAATCATTCTGTATATCGAGGCACCGCCGTCAATCGCCAGTCGTTACCAATCGCACGAATATCTTTTATTTCCAGATCAACCCGTTGCTGCATTTTTTGTAGCTCGGGCAAATGAAATAAACCTTTCGCCGAATCACCCATAATATGCGGCGCAATATACACCACAATTTCATCCACTAACTGTTGCGCTAATAAAGCACCACACAATTCACTGCCCGCTTCCACATGCACTTCATTGGCCTGATGCTCATCGGCTAAATATTTAAGCACCGCGGTTAAATCAACTTTGCTGTTTTTCTCTGCAACGGTAATTACATGTTCCGCCTGCTGCGTACTAAACACTAACGTCTGGCCGCTTTGTTTAAAGATGTTACTGTCTGGTGAAACCTGCAGCCGTCCATCAATAATCGCGCGTAGTGGCTGGTGTACATTTACCGCTACACCTAATGCGTTTGCGCTGACTCGCACATTCATCGACGGATCATCCGCCAACACTGTGCCACTGCCGGTTAACACCACCGAACTTCTGGCGCGTAATTTTTGCACATCGGCGCGGGCATGTTCGCCGGTAATCCATTTACTTTCACCGGATGCCATTGCCGTTCTGCCATCCACACTCATCGCAAGCTTTACCCGCACAAACGGTAAACCGGTTTGCATGCGTTTAATAAAACCCGGATTTAATTTTTCTGCTTCAGCTTGTAGCACACCGCTCAGTGTTTCAATGCCAGCCTGCTGTAATTTTTTTAAACCCTTTCCTGCAACCAAAGGGTTCGGGTCCTGCATCGCACATACCACTCGTGCTATGCCCGCATTAATTAACGCATCGGCACAGGGTGGTGTTTTTCCCTGATGACTGCACGGCTCTAAACTTACATAAGCGGTTGCGCCATTAGCTTTTTCGCCCGCCTGCTTTAGTGCATATATTTCTGCATGGGGTTCACCGGCCTGCTGGTGATAACCTTCGCCGATAATTTTATTATTTAAAACAATTACGCAGCCGACTCTTGGATTTGGCTGGGTGGTGTATAAACCTTTTTCTGCCAGCTGAATGGCTTTTGAAATATAGAAATTATCGGATGTGGGTTCCTGCATAGTTTATTTTGTTTCTGCTTACTTATTTAAAACATCGGCAGCTAAAGCTACCTCCTACAGATGTTAATAATCTTTTTATTGCTGTTCTAGTTTTTCGATGGTTTTTCTAAAGGCATCTACATCTTCAAAACTTAAATACACCGATGCAAAGCGAATGTAGGCAACGTGATCCAAACCCTGCAGCTCTTCCATTACCCACTCACCCAGAGTGCGCGCATTCACTTCGCGCTCACCCTGCGACAATAACTTGTGCTTAATGTGACTGATACTTTCTTCGATTTTTTCAACACTCACCGGGCGTTTTTCCAGCGCTTTGGTAAAGCCCGAACGTAACTTGGCTTCATCATAAGTCTGGCGCGTGCCATCCTGTTTAACGATGCGCGGCAGACTTAACTCGGCGGTTTCATAAGTGGTAAAACGTTCGGCGCATTCCACACACTCGCGGCGACGGCGAACCTGATCGCCATCACCGCCAAGGCGTGAATCAACTACTCTTGTATCCGGCGCTTTACAAAATGGACAATGCATATTGAAAAAATCTTAAGTCGTTAGTCAATTATTTTTCCGAAAGGCTTACGCCCTGTATACCGGTAGTTTGGCACAGATTTCAGAAACTTTATCCTGTATACCCTGTATCAATGCGGCATCATCCATATTAGCAATCACATCGCACATCCAGCCGGCTAAATCTGTAGACTGTTGTTCGTTAAAACCACGGGTGGTTAATGCCGGTGTACCGACACGAATGCCCGAAGTTACGAATGGTGATTGCGGATCATTCGGCACGGAATTTTTATTCACCGTAATGTGCGCCTGACCTAATGCATTTTCAACATCTTTACCGGTTAAGCCGGCTTTGATGAAGCTCACTAAAAACAGGTGATTTTCAGTGCCGTTAGACACCACATCATAGCCGCGATCCATAAATACCTTCGCCATGGCCTGCGCGTTTTTCACTACCTGCTTCTGATAATCTACATATTCCGGCTCCATCGCTTCTTTAAACGCAACTGCTTTAGCCGCAATAACATGCATTAACGGCCCGCCCTGGGTACCTGGGAAAATAGCCGAGTTAAATTTCTTTTCAATATCCGGATTCGATTTAGCTAAAATAATGCCACCGCGGGGGCCACGTAATGTTTTGTGGGTTGTTGAGGTCACCACATCTGCAATCGGTACAGGGTTGGGGTAAATGCCCGCTGCCACTAAACCTGCAACGTGTGCCATATCGACAAATAAGTAAGCGCCAACTTCATCGGCGATATCGCGGAATTTCTGCCAGTCCATAATTTTTGAATAAGCTGAAAAACCCGCCACAATCATTTTAGGTTTATGCTCGCGGGCCAATTCTGCCACCTGCTCATAATCCACTTCGCCGGTGGCTTCGTTTAAGCCATACTGAACCGCATTGTACATTTTGCCCGAGAAGCTCACTTTAGAGCCGTGGGTTAAATGCCCACCGTGCGCCAGGCTCATGCCTAATACGGTATCGCCCGGTGCACACAGCGCCATATAAACCGCCGCATTGGCCTGCGAGCCCGAGTGCGGCTGCACATTGGCGTAATCAGCACTAAATAACTGTTTGGCACGATCAATGGCAAGTTGCTCGGTTTTATCTACAAACTCACAACCACCGTAATAGCGCTTTGATGGATAGCCTTCCGCATATTTATTAGTTAACACAGAGCCCTGTGCCTGCATCACTCGGGGGCTGGTATAGTTTTCAGAGGCAATGAGTTCAATGTGATCTTCCTGACGCTGGGTTTCTTCATTGATAGAATCCATCAACTCATCATCGTAGCCCTGAATAGTCATATCTGCAGAAAACATACTTAAAAATCTCCGTTGGTGGCGATATTGGCCAATGTGGGTAAAAGCCGCATAGCATAGCTTATATGGGGGGTAGAGACCAGCGATGTTACTAGATATAGCGCATGAGAGGCTAGATTTTTTTATTCAGTTTTGCAAAGGACAGCAATACAGAAGTTAGCGGGGCGCTTTAGACGCGGGCATAGAAATAACATTCTGGTCGGGGATAAACCGGCCAGTGTTGTGTGCTTTGCTGGTTTGCGGTTGCGGCTGATTTTTAGCCGGTAAGGTAATCGGGATTTCAAATGATCGAGACTGGCTACCCGCCTGTGTTTCAATCGTGGCAGATATATTAATCACATGCTCACCTGGCAACTCCGGTCTAACACTTAACAGCAGTGTTTGTGCCTCGTCTTTTGAAATCTTATTAAAAACATATACATTCTGGCTATTAATTACAGATAGCCCGGCCTCGGCAAAATACTCTACTCGCAGAGATTCAACATCATGCCCCACATTAAAACTCAGCTTAAGTTCAAGCACCTGATTGAGGGCCACAGTATTTAGCAACTCATAACGCATAGTAATTGCTGCATGAGACTTGCCTGTGCGGTGGGGTGCTTTGTATCTGGCAGGAGCCGATTGGGCAGCCAGGTTATTTTCGTGTAGCTGAGTTTCATCCGATACAGCACGCACATCCGATTGTGTCTGTTGATTACAGCCGCTTATAAATATTAGCAGCGAAAATAAAATCGTTAAGTTAACTATTTTTCTCATCTCAATACACTTCATAAATGGGAAGTTGATCTGTTTGCCCCGGATTAATACTTATTTGCGAACTACCATAAATATCACTCACCGAATCAATGTCCTGTGAATTTAATATTAAATCAATTGCATTCGCACTCGCCGGGTTTTGATCTTTTAAGGGCTTAATAAAACTGAATATGCTGGTTAATGCCTGCGTGCTTCGCTGCTCACCTACCAGAACATTATAGATAAATGAAAAATTTAAATTGAGGGTGTCAGCACCATCGTTATTAATATCGTAAAGATCATAAATAATAGACTGTACAGAGCATTCACTATACCAGCCTTTAACATCAAACAATCGAGTACAGTTATTTTCCATATCAATCGAAAAACCATTTCCCTGTCTTATACCGGATGAATCCACGTAAAGCGGATCATCCATTACGATCGCTGAAAACGCATTACCAAAACCTTCGCCAAAGGCGACGCGCATATCAAGTATATCGCCTGTGCCATGTATGCCACCAATGGAATCGGAACGCGAAAAATTATCTTCAAAATAATGCGCCCATTCATGAATAATAACGTGCTCATCATATTCATCGGTATCATTGTTTTCTTTGCCGGCTAAAAATATTTCAGTGCCATCATAAAAGGTTCCCGGATTCGATGATGAATTTTCCGTACTCCAGTTTATTTTTAATGGTGGAAACTTAACATTGGCCACGTTTAATATTCTATCTTTGGCTTTTCTTACACTGTCTAAAATTGCGAAAGGTGCAGCGACTCTTTCACCTGTATACCCTGGAAACCCCCAACCAGAAAGTGCTACCAAATCCTGAGCCGTATCAGTACTTACCGTAAATACACTACTATCCATAGCGTATATAGGCTGGCTAGTGAAATCATTATTTACAACACTAAAGTCCCAGTTATCTGCATTTAACATTTGCGCCTTTACTCGAACAAAACTACTCTGGCTATTGGGGAAATTTAAACGGTAAAAGCCATTCGCATCGGTCACGCCCGAACTATAGGCACCACCGTTACAAATCACTTCAACTACCGCCTCTTGAACAGGTGGGTAAGTTATATCAGAATAATTTAACGCACTACCAAGGTGATTAACCCTTGCAAAGCTAACATTACCACTCACAAAACTATCATCACCGGTTGCACAATTTGAAGGTGATGTTGCTTGCGAAACATTATTATAGACCTGTGTTTTTTGCTGTACTGGAAAACTATTATTCTGTTTTTCATCATTCTTAAAATATTCAAACTCATTAATTACCGCAACATAATTACCCGCATTTAAATTCTGAGTTAATATTTCATTATTATAAATCGTGGTGTCTGCCCGCCCTATTTCTATACCGCTTCTATATAAAAGAATATCCGGATCCGCAGGGTTAAGCCCACTGAGTCGTGTTACCTGTATAGAAACGGTTGAGAATGCATCAACCGTAAAACGCATAAAACGCGCTGTTCCCAGGCCATTAAAACCACCATTTTCACGTGTTGTACAAATAGTTTTATTCTGGATGCTACCGGCATTCGTTAACTGCACGTCATAACAGGTTTCAATGGCGGTAGAATTTGGCTCACCTTCAAAGGTTTGTGGATCTGAATTTCCTGAACAACCAGCAAGTGAGAGAACAGCGAAAAAAGCGAAAAACAATAAATACGGGTAGGAATACTTCATAGTGAAAAACGTAATTTAAACTCAAACCTTATGTATGTTAAACAATATATTTTTAAATATTAATGACACGTCTGTCCCGTTAACGTTCTAAAATAGTTACGTTGTGCTTGATATAGTAACTTGTCAGTGCTTCATGAAATTAAGAGACATGAAAAAATCAAAACACATCATCGTCATTCCCGAATGCTTGTATCGGGAATCCAGTGACTTTGCAGCGCTTGAAGTCACTGGATCTCCGACATAAGCATTCGGAGATGACGACAGTTTTTAAGTTAACGAACAGCAGTGATATAATTATGTATTAACTCTAGTATAATCGACAAACACAAAACATCCGTCTTTTACTTCACAATAAATGTAAATAAATTATGGCACAGTATATCTATACGATGAATGGGGTGGGCAAAATTGTCCCACCTAAAAAAGAATTACTTAAAAACATCAATCTTAACTTTTTCCCCGGCGCAAAGATTGGCGTACTTGGCTATAACGGTGCAGGTAAATCGACTCTGCTAAGAATTATGGCTGGCATTGACACCGACATCATCGGAGAAGCCCGCCCACAGCCGGGTATCAATATTGGTTTTTTACAGCAGGAACCCGAGCTGGATGAAACTAAAGACGTGCGCGGCAATGTTGAAGAAGGCCTGAAAGTTATAAAAGAAGCGCAGACTAAGTTAGATGCGGTATACGCCGCCTATGCTGAACCGGATGCGGATTTTGATGCGCTGGCCGCCGAACAGGCCCAGCTGGAAAACATTATTCAGGCAGCAGATGCCCACAACCTCGACCACACCCTCGAAGTTGCCGCCGATGCACTGCGCCTGCCCCCGTGGGATGCGGATGTTAGCAAACTCTCCGGTGGTGAACGCCGCCGTGTCGCACTCTGCCGATTATTACTCTCTGCGCCAGATATGCTGATTCTCGATGAACCCACCAACCACCTCGATGCAGAATCAGTCGCCTGGTTAGAAAGATTTTTAGCTGAATTCAGCGGCACCGTAGTCGCCGTCACCCACGATCGCTACTTCCTCGACAATGTTGCCGGCTGGATACTCGAACTCGACCGCGGTCAGGGCATCCCGTGGGAAGGTAACTACTCCTCATGGCTGGAACAAAAAGATGCTCGTCTGGAAATGGAAGATAAAAAAGAGGCTGGTCGTCAAAAAGCCATTAAAGCCGAGCTGGAATGGGTGCGCTCCAATGCCAAAGGCCGCCACGCCAAGAGCAAGGCTCGCCTTTCACGCTTTGAAGAACTGCAGTCTGACGACTTTCAGAAGCGCAGCGAAACCAAATCACTGTATATTCCCCCCGGCCCCAGACTGGGTGATTTAGTGGTGGAAGCGGTGAATATCAGTAAAAGTTTCGGTGATAGACTGCTCTATGAAAATGTGAATTTCAATCTGCCCAAAGGCGGTATTGTGGGCATAATCGGCCCCAATGGCGCGGGTAAATCAACCCTGTTTAATATGATTGCCGGCTCCGAAAAGCCCAACTCAGGGGAATTTCGCATTGGCGACTCGGTAGAAATTGCCTATGTTGACCAGAGCCGCGACTCATTAAATGATGAGAATTCAGTCTGGCAGGAAATCTCCGATGGCCTCGATAATATTGAAGTTGGCAACTACACCACCTCTTCGCGCGCCTATGTCAGCCATTTCAACTTCAAGGGCGACTCGCAACAGAAAAACATCAAGACATTATCCGGCGGTGAGCGCAACCGGGTGCATTTAGCCAAGTTAATGAAAAAAGGCGGCAACCTGCTATTACTCGATGAACCCACCAATGATTTAGATGTGGAAACCCTTCGCGCCCTCGAAGAAGCGATTCTTGATTTTCCCGGCTGTGCGGTAGTTATCTCCCACGACCGCTGGTTTTTAGATCGTATTGCAACACACATATTAGCCTTTGAAGGCGATTCACAGGTCACCTGGTTTGAGGGGAATTATTCGGATTATGAAGAAGATCGCAAACGTCGTTTGGGTGACGATGCGATAAATCCGCACCGGATTAAATATCGACCTTTGAAGTAGCGCCAGTAAAAATCATCAGTGCAGCCCTCCCCCTTTGAAAAACGGGAGTGCGAATATGTTTTTAAGCTTTCGGTGAACAATGAAAATTAACCGAGTCACTGAGGGGGATTTAAAAACGTTCAGATTTTAATACACTAAAACATAGCATATCAACTTGATATGATTTTAAATCTCCCCTTCACACTAATACCTACAATTTCACACTAATACCTACAATGTTAAACCTGATTTAATATTACAATATCGTTACTCCCTCTTTTTCAAAGAGTGGTGCTGATACCAATGGCACTGACTTAAGCCCAATTAAAAACAAAAGAAAATACAAATGTTTTGTTTGTGCGCCTGCGGCGCATTACACGCTTTAAGCTTTTGCTTTTATTTGCGTGTATTGGCGTTCATTTGCGTTGTTCGCGTTTTCATTTGTTTTAATCTATTATTATTCAAACACTTAAAAAAGAACAGCATGGCACTAAACTCCGTCCTACCCGATCACATTGGCCGCTTCAAAATAATTAAAGAACTTGGTAAAGGTTCTCAGGGTATTGTTTATCTTGCATCCGACAAACAACTCGAGCGCCACGTTGCCATTAAAACCATTCAGCTAGAAAAAAGCACACCCCGCATCAAGCAGCAACTACTCACCGAAGCGCGCACCATTGCAAAACTTCAACACCCAAACATCATCACTTTATTTGAAATGGACGAGCATTTAGGCACACCCTATTTAGTGTTTGAATATGTAGACGGCATTTCGCTGAAAGACTATTTAATAAAAAAAGCCCGCTTAAGCTCTAAAGACACTATTAACATTTTAGCGCCTTTACTTAACGCCATTGCTTATGCACATAAACGTGGCGTCATTCATCGTGACTTAAACCCATCCAATATAATTATCACTCCACAAAATAAACCCCGCTTAATGGATTTTGGCATTGCCACCTTACTTGGCCAAAGAGACAACGATTCAAATGAAGAAGGCATATGGGGAACCTTTAAATATATGTCCCCAGAACAATGCAATAGTGACGAGATTAAACCTTCATCTGATATTTTTTCATTGGGATTAATTTTATATGAAATGATAAATGGGCAGGCCGCTATTAAGGCTGAAAACAAATACGCAATTATTAATAAAATCGTTAATGAAGACATAAGCTACCCCGATGGCATGGACGTAGGCATACAGGAAATTATACAAAAAGCATTATTAAAAGACCCTCAGCAAAGATACGCGGATGCGCTGGATATACGCCAGGATTTATTAACACACTTACAGCGTATTTCACCTGATACTGCATCACAATCTAAAAATGAAACCAAAACCGGTGAGACCAATAGCACATTACAGTTTTTACTGCGACGAATGGAGCATAAAAAAGATTTCCCAACGATGTCTCATCAGGTTATTGAAATTAGCCAGAAAGCAAAATCCAGTGGCGAGACATCCGCTAATATATTATCTAATGCAATACTAAAAGATTACTCATTATCCAGTAAATTATTACGCTTAGTAAACTCGCCCTCGTATGGACAGTATGGTGGCAAAATCAGCACCGTATCAAGAGCCGTTGTTATTCTTGGGTTTGAAGAAGTTCGAAATGCAGCATTAGGCTTAATGTTATTAGATCACCTTAAAGATAAAAATCAGGCCAGCAATTTAAAAGAAGCCTGTATAAGCTCAATGATCAGTGGCAGCCTTGCGCATGGCGTTGCGACTAAAATGAATATAAAAGACAAAGAAGAAGCCTATGTATGCTCAATGTTTCACCAGCTAGGCAAGTTACTTTCAATTTATTATTTCCCTGAAGAAGCTGAGATTATCTTTGATATTGTAAAACAAAAAAATATGAAAGAGCATGTTGCTGCAGAAGCAGTATTGGGCGTGAGCTTTGAAGAAATAGGTATAGCTGTTGGTGAGTCATGGCAACTACCGGCGGAACTCATTGACAGCATGCATACCTTACCTGCAGGTGAGCTTAAAAAACCATTAAGTCAAAGCGACCTGCTTAAACATGTATCAGGATTTTCAAATGAATATTGTGAAATGATTAGTTCATCCAGCATTCAGGAACGTCAACAAAACTTTGAAAATCTGGCATCTCGTTATAGTAATAGCATGACTATATCACGCTCACAAATGGAAGAAATTTTAACCAATGCCATTGATGAAATGGAGAAATACGCAAAACTCGTTAATCTGGACCTTGGAAAAAGTGAAATATTTAACAAGGCCACTAAGTGGTCACCATCCAAAACTTCTGATAGCAATATAAATGATGCGCCTGCACCCACTTCTATTCCAGAACAGGGCAATCAAATAATTGAAGCCATACAGGAAATTACCGATGCCATTTTAGATGGCGCGCCATTAAACAATATTTTAGTCATGGTCATAGAAACTATTTTTACCAGCTTTAATTTTCACCGGGTGATGTTTTGCTTTATCAATAAAGGCCGAACATCAATAAATGCCAGATTCGGGTTTGGCCCGAATATAGAAGAAATAATAAACCGATTTAGCATACCCAATGGCGGTGATGATATTTTTAACCAATCACTAAAACAGGCGAAAGATTTAATTATTGAAGATACATCTGCCGATGATGCTCACAAATTAATACCCGGCTGGTACAGAGATAAATTTGCCAGAAAATCCATGCTGGTTTATCCCATAATTGTAAAAAACATTCCCATCGGACTTTTATACGTTGATTCCATTGCCCCCATCTCTATTGCTGATGAAAGCAGACTTAGCCCTGTGCGCACCTTACGAAATCAGATAATTCTCGCTATCAGACAAGCCTGATAAAATAAACACACTTCTACCTTAATAGCATGACCCATAATTATTAAAGTAAAAACATTACTTAATAATCAACAACTTGCCCGTTTAACCCTGAATAATACAATGACATTATTTAATTTCAACAGATAAATAGTTTATACCCCAACACCCTTTTATACATGTTTTATAACTTGTTACGCCATAACACAAATCAAGAAAATTAGACTTTTCTTATTTATTAAAATTATTCACCTATTCGGAGTATTTACTAATCATAACGAGTGCTTATACTTAAATTACATGATAAATTTTTAGATTCTATAAATGGTTATGTAGTTACACATTTATATGTTTTAATAGAAAACAAATAAATATATTAAGGTAATAATAAATTACCTATAAAATGATTTTAAAATAACTTTTTAAGCAGAGGCATGGCATGAATGATTCAGTCGACGTACAACGCGCAACAGATCGACGTGCGCGAACACGCAAAGAAATAAAACAATTAATCTCCGAGCGCAATGAAGTACTTGCACTATATTGCAGTCTTGCGGGTTGCGACGGAAATAAAATTACGAGCGCTGAACATATTGACAATGAATCACTGCAGGAATTTTGCCAGCTATTAATTGATTATATAGCCACTGGACACTTTGAACTTTATAGTCGCATTTCAGAAGGCAAGGAAAGACGCAACGAAATCATAAAGCTTGCTAACACCATTTACCCTCGTATTGAAAAAACCACGGCTCTCGCTGTTGAATTTAATGACACATACGATACTGGCAGTAAATTCACCACTGAACTAAAAGACAAACTACCCGAGCGTCTATCTATGCTAGGCGAAGAACTCGCAACTAGAATTGAGCTTGAAGACCAGCTAATTAACACTTTACTGACACCTGCTTCTGAAGCAGAAGTAATGCTCCAGTAATTAGCTTTAATTAATTCTTTGCCAGCAAACATTTAATGCCGGCAAAGAATTATCAGCCTGGCGACTCCCCCTCGTTTCTCTTTTATTCCGAAACCTTTTTTATTACAAAACAATGATGAATTTTAGGGCTTCGTTTAAAGTCTTCTGGAATTGTAGATGCACTTATATTTTCAACAGTATACTTTTCAGAAATTGCTTTATCTAACTTAAATTTCCTAAAGTTATTTGAAAAAATAATTTCACCCCCCTCTTCTAACAGCTTTACTGCAGACTCAATTAACTGCACATGATCTTTTTGCACATCAAATAAAGCCTCCATGGATTTAGAATTTGAAAAAGTGGGCGGATCAATAAAAATCCATCTGTATCGCAGATTTTCAGTTATCGCTTTATCAATCCATTTAATGCAGTCTGCTTTAATAAATTCATGATCATCGGATAACAAATTATTAATTTCAAAATTACGCTTCGACCAGGCAATATAAGTATTCGACATATCGACACTGGTCGTTTTAGCACCAGCTTTTGCCGCGTACACAGAGACTGAAGAAGTATAAGAAAATAAATTTAAAAAACTCAAACCTGCAGATTCATTTTTAATTTTATCAAAAATAAATTTACGTGTTAATCGATGATCCAAAAACAGCCCTGTATCCAGATAATCCTTAAGATTTATATTAAAGAGAAAACCATTCTCCTGCACGCTAAATTCCCAGCGCAGGCTGCTGTTTTTTTCATATTGTGACAAACCTTTTTGCTGGCGACGAGTTTTTACAACAATATTTTCCGTATCAACTTGCAACACCTCAGGTAAAACATCAACCAATAAATCAAAACGCTGCCTGGCTTTATTTATCTCAATAGTCGACGGTGCCTGATATTCCTGCACATGCACCCAATCACCATAAATATCAATTGCTGCTGCATACTCAGGAATGTCTGCCGAATACACACGGTATGCCTGCACCTTATTTTTCTTAGCCCAACGTCCAATGTGTTTTATATTTTTCTTAAGGCGATTGGTGATAGCGGCTCGCTGCTCAATATATTTCGCATCTCTTTCCTGCTTTCTCTCCGCCGATAATGCGGGCCGCATTTGATACTGTAGCAGCTTACATTTAATCGCACCGTTATAGAAACTATTGGTGCGATGCGCGCGTAAACCGATATGCTTAATCAATTCATCATTGGCGGTAAACAGGCAAATTTTCCAGTCGGGAAAATGCTCTCGCCAGCAATCACCCATCTCAGAATATAGATGCGCAAGCTCCTGCTTTTCACCTAATCGCTCACCATAAGGTGGGTTTACGATTACCATTCCGGGCTTTAAAGTCTCTATGTTTTCTTTTATTATTTCACAGCTTTCTGAAAAGTCTTTATGCTCCAGAGAAATAAGATCTTGCAAACCTGCGGAATGAATATTTTGTCTGGCAGTTGCAACGCTATACTTATCCGCATCATAACCGGTGAAAGTATTATTTATTTGCGCAAATGGTTTAACTGAATTTTTGGCATGGATTTGTAACTGCTTCCAGATTTCCGCATCATGGCCTTTCCAGTTTAAAAAACCATAAAACTTACGTTTTAACCCTGGTGCAATATTTAAACTTATCATTGCAGCTTCAATCAAAAATGTTGCAGAACCGCACATGGGGTCCAGCAAATCTGTCGGTTGATCGGGTTTATCAGAGCCCCAACCTGCTCGAATTAAAATCGCCGCCGCTAAATTTTCTTTAAGCGGAGCCTGCACACTTGAAATTCGATAGCCTCGCTTATGTAACGGCTCACCGGATAAATCGATACTAACATCAACCTGATCGTGATCTATATGCACGTTAATTCGAACATCGGGTTGCTCTCTGTCAACTGATGGGCGCGTTTCATACAGCTCATTAAATTGATCAACTATTGCATCTTTTGTTTTTAAAGAGGCATAGTGAGAATTATTAATTTCAGATCGATTAATCGTACAGTTAACTGCAAGCGTGCCGTCCATATCAATATGCTGCGGCCAATTGATACTTTGAACACCTGTGTATAATTCATCTTCATTTGCAGCTGCAAAAGAAGTTAACTTTAAAAACACCCGACTTGCTAAGCGTGACCACAAACAAACCTGATAGGCCTGCTCTAAAGATCCGCTGAAACTCACTCCCGAGTATTCTTGCCTTGCAGTTTTTATATCGAGGGAAACAAGCTCATTAAAAAGTAAATCTTCAATACCCTTAGAACAGGTAGCAAAAAATATCTGGTTATCACTCATTTGATCAGGACGCCAGTAAAGAAATAATTTTCTGTAAATCTTCCGGCGTATCGATACCCGGGCCTGGCAATGACAATGCCGGTTCTATGTGAATTTTATGACCATAATACATAGCACGTAATTGCTCCAACTTTTCAAACTTTTCAATTTCACATTGCGACAACTGACTATATTCATTTAAAAAACCAACACGGTAAGCATAAATACCTAAGTGACGTTGATATAAATTATTTAGCGTTAAACTATCGGCATCTCGATTAAAGGGAATCGAAGCCCGGCTAAAATACAATGCATAGCCTTCAGCATCCGCTACAACCTTAACAATATTCGGATCCGTTATTTCTTCGACTGTATTTAATGGAGTACTTAACGTCGCAATAGAAGCTGCATTTTTTTTATGTAAATTGCCTGCCACTTGATGTAACAATTCTGGCGGTGTCAATGGCTCATCGCCCTGCAAATTAACGACTATTTCATCTGCGCCCCAACGCATAATTTGACAAACCTCTGCCAGCCTATCAGTTCCCGACTGATGCTTGTCCGATGTCATTAACACCTGATCACAAAATGTTTCGGCAACTTTCGCAATACGCTCATCATCAGTAGCGATCACAATACTATGTGCCGATGATTTTTTAGCTACACGATAAACATGCTCTAACATGGTTTTTTGATTAATCAGTTGCAGCGGCTTACCGGGAAAACGGCTTGAAGCATATCTGGCGGGAATAACAATATGATAAGCAGTCATAGCTTTTATGAGGCACTCTCAATTTTACGCGCTTCTTCAATTAACATAACCGGAATACCATCATTAACTGGAAAAGCAAGTTTACATTTTTCACACACCAACTCATTACTAGCTTTAGCATAGTTCAACTTGCCCTGACATTCCGGACATGCTATTAGTTCTATCTGTTTTTTATCCATGACGTTTCTCTTAAGCATTAAAATTTTAATTATATAATTGAATCAAATATTTTATTCAATTTATCCTGTGCAGTATCACTTAACAAAATAGCAACAGGTACTGACCAGTGATTTGGCAAACTTAAATTAATACACTTCACCGCATCTTTTTCTGTCATCAAAACATTTAAATTATCATCAAATATTAAATCTGATAATTGATAATCATGGTGATCTTTATACGCATGCGGGATGACATTAATAGCCTGTTTTTCTAGCATAGAAAAAAAACGCTGCGGATGACCAATACCCGCAACTGCATGTACTGTTGACCCTGAAAAAAACTCAAGTCCATGCTTAAGGTCACGTTTACTCATCGACAGGCAATCCAGTGGATTCATTTCAAATGAGAAATCTCGCTTATCACCGCCATTGTGTAACACCAGATCCACTGACTTAAGTCTTGAGCGACTTTCTCGCATAGGGCCTGCCGGAATAAAAAATCCATTACCAAATTTTTTATTCGCATCAACAACACAAATTTCAATATCACGTTGCAGTGCATAATGCTGCATACCATCATCCGATAAAATCACATCGCATGAAAACTCTTTAAGCAACAACTCTATATCATCTTTTCTATTTGGCCCCACAACTAGCGGACACTGAGTATGCTGATATATTAATTGCGGCTCATCACCCACTTGAACAGCTGTGGTATTTGAACTTACAATTTGTGGCCAGCTGTTAGATTGCCCGCCATAGCCACGGCTAATCACCCCGGGCTTTTTTCCCTGATTCTGCAATTGCTTTACCAGCTCAATAATCAGTGGGGTTTTACCCGTGCCCCCCGCATTAATATTGCCAACGATAATTACCGGCACAGGCGATTTATAACTTGAAATAATGCCTGTTTGATAAGCAAATTTTCTGAGCGAACTAATTAAATAAAATAACGCAGACAATGGTAGCAACAAAATTGAAATAACATTTATGCTGTCCCAATATTGATCGAGACTTTTCATTCAGTAGAATTATCTTCAGATTCGCAAAACTGCACATTATGCAGCGCACTATATGCACCGCCCTTAGCAATCAACTCCTGATGGCTACCAACTTCAATTATCCGACCATCATCCATCACCACAATTTTATCGGCATTTTCAATCGTTGATAAACGATGTGCCACCACTAATGTTGTGCGATTTTTAGTAAGCACTTCGAGTGCCGATTGAATTGATTTTTCAGATTCTGTATCCAGTGCCGAGGTTGCTTCATCCATAATCAGTAGCGGTGCATTTTTTAATAACGCGCGAGCTATCGCTAAACGCTGGCGTTGACCTCCGGATAACAACACACCTTTTTCACCGGCTAACGACTGCATACCCTCGGGAAGCTTTTCAATAAAATCAAGGGCATTAGCTGATTTCGCTGCCGCATTCACTTTATCAATGCTTACATCAACACAACCGTAAGCAATATTGTGCTCGATAGTGTCATTGAATAATACAATTTCCTGCCCAACATATGCAATATGACTACGTAGGTTTGAAATTTTATAATTATTTATCGATTCACCATCTAATAAAATATTTCCCTCATAGCCATCATACAAGCGCGGAATTAAATTTACTAACGTCGATTTTCCACTGCCCGAACGTCCCACAAAGGCGACGGTTTCACCCTGTGCAATATGTAAATTTATATTATTGAGTACAAATCTATCAGGCTGATTTTCGTAAGCAAAATTTAAATTCTCAATAACTAATTCACCTTGCACTTTTTCAGGCTCATAGGTCCCACTATCATCTTCCGGCTGAGCATCAAGAAATTTAAAAACACTTTCCGCTGCTGCCACACCTTTTTGAACGACTGCATTAATATTGGTAATACGCTTTAATGGTTGAAACAGCATCGACATTGAAACGATAAATGCGGTAAAGTCACCAACTGTTATTTTTCCATTTAGGCCTTCCTGTATCGCCACATGCACAATACCAGCTAGCGCAAATGAAACGATAAACTGTAACGTTGACGTGCTTAATGAAGTACTCACCATTAATTTCATATTTTGCTGGCGATTTTTATTATTACTTTTATTAAACCGTTCTTCTTCGTACGCCTGCCCGCCAAATATTTTAACAACACGTTGTGCCTGCACCGTTTCTTCCAGCACATGGGTAATCGAGCCCATTGACATTTGTATACGACGAGAAATATTTCGAAAGCGACGGGAAACAACACTTACAATTAATGCCAGCACAGGGCCTAGCACTAAAAAGACCGTTGCCAGCTTTGGACTGATATAAAACATCCACAGAATCAAAAAAATAATCATTAAGCCATCTTTTATCAAAATGGTCACGGCGGTGGTAGCGGCGGTGGCTAACTGTTCAACGTCAAAAGTAAAGCGGGAGATGGTTTCACCGGTTGATGTGCTGTCATAATATTTATTCGGAAGGTTTATTAACCGATAAAACATTTCTGTGCGCATGGTTTGAATTACGCCACGCCCGATCCAGCTCATACCATAATCAGAACCAAGACCCGCTAAAGCTCGAACAGCAAAGATACCGATAATCCCTACCGGCAACCATTTGATAACTTCCGGATCCTGATTAACAAAACCGCCATCTAACATCGGTTTCATCAGATAAGCAAAGGCCGGTTGAGTTAAAGCAACAAAAACCATACTCAACACAGATAAGATAAATACCCACTTATTCAGGAACGTATATGACAATAACCGTCGATAGGTTATTTTTGAGCTAACTTGCTCAGAGTTACTTGGCATAAATTATTGACTACCGTTCGTTTCGAGCGTGGAAATAGACAGGCGTGTTAAGCCAACTTGAGACGCAGCATCCATGGCAGTAACAACCGATTGATGCGGGGTTTTTGCATCCGCACGCAATACGATGGGTATAGTTTTATTATCACCGGCAATTTTAAGTAAAGCCATTTTTAAGGTTTTCAATTGGGTGTTCACTAATTGACGATCATTAATGTAATAGCGCCCTTTAACATCAATGCCAATGACAATTTTTTTATCAGCCTGCTGAGTTGCCTGAGTGGATGCTTCAGGTAAATCAATTTTTAATTTAGAGGTTTTTTCGAAGGTAGTAGACACCATAAAAAATATTAACAGCAAAAAAACGACGTCAATTAAGGGCGTTAAATTTAAATCTATTTCTTCACGTTGTTGAGGTTTGAGATTCAAGCTGGCTGCCCTGCCTTCTTTGCCTGACTATTTGCGGGTATATTGCCTGGCGTTTTTTGAGAACCTCTTCTCACCTCAGTACTGCTCGAAGATAAATTACGATTATTGTGCAAAACGTCCACCATTTTAATCGCCTCTTCTTCCATTTTTACCACCAGTTCATCAACCCGTCCGCGAAAATAGCGGTGAAAGATTAATGCAATAATCGCCACACTTAAACCCGCAGCGGTGGTAATTAACGCCTGTGAAATACCGCCGGCAAGTGGTGCCGCACTTCCTACACCTGCACTGGTAATCGCATTAAACACTTTAATCATTCCGATCACGGTACCTAACAAACCCAGCAAGGGAGAGATAGATGCAATAGTGCCAAGTGTATTTAAGAAACGCTCCATTTCGTGCACAACCTGGCGGCCGGTTTCTTCGATAGATTCTTTAATACGATCACGCTCAAGATGGCGGTTATTTAAACCGGTCGCGAGTATTTTCCCCAATGCAGACTGCTTGCTGATTTCTTCAATCTTGGTGCGTTCCAGTTGGCCCTCTTTCACCCAATGCCAGATGGTGGCGACCAGATGTTCGGGAATGACTTTTTTATTTTGCAGCGCCCAGAAACGCTCGAGAATTATTGCAAAGGCTATAATTGAACCCGCAATGATGGGGAACATTAACCACCCACCGGCTTTTACCATTTCAAACACGAATGCCGCCTTGTTTTAGTCTAATTATAATGCGCACATAATACGTTATCGAACGCGATGATTCCAATAGTGTGTGCTAACTTTTCGTTGTTGTTTGACCTGAATAGCAGGCTTTTCATTCACCGCGCCAAATTTTAACTGAATCATGCCGGCCTGTGCGGTATTTATCACCTCTATGCCGCGCTGTTGATAGCGCTGCAATATTTTCTGGGTTGGGTGTGAAAATCGATTTTTATAGCCGGCAGAGACAATTGCCACTTGTGGGTTAATCATTTCTAACCATGCAGGTGAGGAGGAGGTATTGCTACCGTGATGGGGAACCAGCAAAATATCTGCCGCGATTTTTGTGGATGCTAACTTAAGCATTTGGGTTTCGGCCTTGCGCTCGATATCTCCCGCCATCAGAAAACCGGAGTTTGCATTACTGATTTTCAGCACACAGCTGCGGTTATTCGACTTCTGATAAATCCCCGCTGGATGCAAAATCTCAAAATTCACACCGTCCCATTCCCAGCGCCGGCCTGCTTCACAGATTTTATCCCGGCTAGCGAGTCGCGATTTTTGTTTAAACACCTCAGATTCTGCAATCAGCACCTCCACATCCAGCATTTGCATCACCGCATCTGCACCGCCGGCATGGTCATTATCGCCGTGACTAATGAGCAGATAATTTAAATGACTGACCCCAATGTAGTTTAAATAGGGCACGATAACGCGCTGCCCAATATCAAATCGCGGGCTAAATTTAGCACCGGTATCATATAATAAGGTTTTATTGTGAGTTTGCACCAGCACCGATAATCCCTGCCCCACATCCAGCACATCTACCCAGAACTCCCCCAACCCAGGCTTTGGCGGCTGATATAACATAATCGGCAATAATAAGATAAAGCCAGAGTATCCAATTACAATGCCCTTCGGTAGCAGCAACAACAGAGCCCCCATAATAGCCAGAATACTAATTACTAGTGGAACCGATGAGCGCTGCCAACTTGCAAAAGGGCTATCCGCTAACCAGAGCAACAACGCCCAAACCAGTGATAATATCGTGCTGGTTTGGCTAAATAACCACAGGCTTGCCTCTGCTGAAACCACATTAAGTAGGCTGGCCAATAAAGCCAATGGCACAATTATCATTCCAACCAACGGGATTGCTAGCATATTGGCCAGTGGTGATACCAGCGAGCCTTGCTGAAATAGCACAACACTCAACGGCAACATGCCTAAGGCGATTAGCCACTGAATTCTTAGGCCTAATAACCAGCCCGTAAATTTACCCGCGGGAGGCTTTAACCGGTTAGATGAAACAATAATGATGATCAGCACCGCCGTAAACGATAGCCAAAAGCCAACCGACAAAACACTTATGGGATTAACGAGTAGAACCCCAATTAAAGCCCAGGCTAAGGTCTGTAAACTGAATGCGGGACGCTTCACAATGATGGCGAACATAAAAACCAGCAGCATAATAAACGCCCGCTGGGTCGGCACACTAAACCCCGCGAGCAAGGCGTAAAAACCCGCAGCGATTATGCTGACAATTGCCGCAACCTGCGGCGCACTGACATACCGGCAAATTGCACCCGGCACCAGCCAGCGCATCATAAAAAACACCATCGTTGCCACCAGCCCGATATGTAAACCCGAAATCGCCATTAGGTGGCTAGTACCAGTACGTTGCAAAATCTGCCATTGCGCCGCGCTGATTGTGGATTTATCGCCAATTGTCAGGGCTTTTAACAGGCCCTGAAAACGCACATCGGGTAAGCTCGATAGCTGCTGTAATAAACTTTCACGTATCGAGGCTATCGATAAGCCTGCCCGTTCAATGCGCTGATTCGAACTGCCCTTTCTAATGTAACCTGTCGCATGAATAGACTGTTGATACAGCCACTTTTCATAATCGAAACCGCCCGGATTCATCATGCCATGGGGTGGCTTTAAGCGAACTTTTATGCGCCAGTGCTCGCCACTATGGAGCCGCCCTTTGTTGTAATACCAGCTTAGCCTTAAGCGGGTTGGTAAAGATGCCATAGATTCATTTATTGGCTGATCATTAAGAGCAATGTAGCGACTCACTTCAAAATTAAACCGTACCGAGCGTGCACCGTAATCCGGTAAATCTTTGATAACGCCTTCTATCAATATATCCTGACCGATAAAAGCCTCTGGCAACTGCTTGTCCAGATAGCTCTGAGCAAAAAACAAAGCCCACAAAAAACCTGCCATAAAAACGGCCACATTGCGCCAACGTGGCGCTACTAAAAACACCGTTGCGCAAAGTAACAATAAAAACAGGCTTAAATAGGTGCTCCAGCGAAAAACCTCAATATCTGTTTGCAGCTGTAAAACACAAACACCTGCTAAAAATGCAACGGCCAGTTGCAATAATGAAGCGTGATTAGCAGCACTTGTGGGAAGGCTTCGCTTAAGCACATTTGATTCATGCTCAACAGATTGATTAATCTCAGCATTAGACACAACTAACATCCTTATTATTTGAACTGTCTGTTATAATTAGAATTTAACGATTTACCAACTAACGAGTAACTTTATAAATTAAGTTCATGCTAATTGGCAACAATAATTAATGCAGATTTAATCACCCCATTATGCCCAAAAAGTTTTTACGCAAGTGCCTGCCTGATCCGCACAAAATTACCCAATCTAAATCCCTGAGTATTTTTGGTAAATATTTGCACGAACCCAATTTGTGGCATATGAATAGAAAGTCAGTTTCTCTGGCATTTATGGTGGGGCTATTTTTTATGTGGGTGCCATTACCTTCACAAATGTTACTGGCTGCCGGCGCGGCTATATTACTGCGCTGCAACTTACCGATTTCAGTGGCACTCGTGTGGATCACCAACCCCCTGACAATGGCACCTATGTTTTACGGTGCTTATTTTTTAGGTAACTGGATGCTAGGCCAGCCCCCCAGCAACATTGAGTTCGAAGCTTCGTTTGACTGGATAGCCCAACAAATGGAAGCCATCTGGCAGCCCTTTTTACTCGGCTGCTTTACCTTCGGTGTAGTCAGTGCGATCACAGGGTATACAGGTATACGGCTGATATGGCGCCTACACATTGTGAGATATCTAAAAGACAAAAAAAAGCGTTACTCACAAAACTCATCCGGGGAATAAAATGTCAGAAATCTGGAAACCCCATGCAACAGTCGCCGCCATTATTGAGCGGGATAATCGTTTTTTAATAGTCGAAGAAATCTCCAGTGGCGAGACGGTTTACAACCAGCCCGCCGGACATCTTGACCCCCACGAAAGTTTACTCGAAGCCGCCATTAGAGAAACCCGCGAAGAAACCGGCTGGCAATTTAAACCTGAATATATCAGCGGCATTTACCGCTGGGAACACCCCATCACCCGCGATTGTTTTCTACGCGTCGCCTTTGTTGGTAGCTGTGATCAACACGATAAAGAGCAGCCCTTAGATGATGGTATAATTCAGGCCCTGTGGTTAAGCCGCGACGAACTTGTGGCAAAAGCACAGCAACTGCGCAGCCCTTTAGTGTTACGCTGCATTGATGATTATCTTGATGGTAAAAAATACCCACTGGATTTACTAACTGATATTGCCTGATGAAATTACTTTTACACACACTTGCACTGGTCGCACTCATACTATTAAGCAGTCAAAATAGTTTTGCCGCGCCAACGGTAAAATTTTGTATTAATGACAGCTGTAAAAAACCGTTAAGCATAAAAATAACCGAAGATTGCTGGGCTGATATAAAGGAAATATTTGCCACACCTTTCTCTACAGACAAAGACGAGCAGGATAATATTGTCAATGCTGTGGCTTTAATTGAGTTTGATATTTACCACAGTCTGGCCAGTCAGTCGTCCGAAAAAAATATCGCCGAAGATTTATATAAAAAAAATAGTAATAGAAATAATTATCTTAATATCAAACACATATTAAACGTATTATTCGACAACTATATGGTTACCCGCCACCTCATGCGAAAAACCATGGTTGAAAAAACCTGGTCAGGCTCTGAAACCACCGGGCTAATGTTTCAATCTTTAAGCAGTGCAAAACTTTATATACTGCAATCGGATACCAGCGAGCTAGGCGAAACAGCCATAATCAAACCCTATAAAAAATCATCCCTGTTTGATTTTATACCCTCAGATGAAAAAACAGATAACACCTTTAACGATGACGATTTTGAATAAAAATATTTCAGATAATCCACGGGTGATTGTTGGCATGTCTGGTGGCGTCGATTCATCGGTAGCAGCACTCAATTTAATTGAGCAGGGTTATCAGGTGGAAGGCCTGTTTATGAAAAACTGGGAGCAGGACGATGATAAGGATTACTGTGCGGCGGCAGAAGATTTAAAAGACGCACAACAGGTGTGTGACAAATTAAACATTAAATTACACAGTGTTAATTTTGCAGATCAGTACTGGGATCGAGTATTTAAACATTTTCTTGATGAATACAGCGCGGGGCGCACCCCCAACCCGGACATACTCTGCAATAAAGAAATAAAGTTTAAAGCATTTTTAGACTATGCCCTGCAACTTGGTGCCAATTATATTGCCACTGGCCACTATGTACAGCGCGCAGAAGTCAACGGTGAATTTCAATTACTTAAAGGCCTGGACGACAACAAAGACCAAAGCTACTTTCTATACACATTAAATCAACAACAACTCAAACACAGCCTGTTTCCGATTGGCAATATTGAAAAACCTGTAGTTAGAAAAGTCGCCGAAAAATCAAATTTTATTACTCACGATAAAAAAGATAGCACTGGCATCTGCTTTATTGGCGAACGTAAATTTAAAGATTTTTTACAACGTTTTATACCCGCCCAGCCTGGCGATATAAAAACACTCGACAACCAGATCGTAGGCAAACACCATGGTTTGATGTATTACACTTTAGGTCAGCGCAAGGGCCTCGGTATCGGCGGTGTAAAAAATGCCACCGAAGAACCCTGGTTTAGTGTAAAGAAAGATTTAGTCAATAATATCTTATACGTTGCTCAGGGCGATGATTCTGCGCTTTATCACAATCATCTTAAAGCATCACAACTGTGCTGGGTTAGTGAAAAAGCACCTGAGTTACCTTTCAGCTGTCATGCTAAAGTTCGATATCGACAAAGCGATCAGGCATGCAGCCTGTTACAACTAAAAGACAATTCAGTTACGGTTACGGTTAAGTTTGAATCGCCGCAACGAGCCATAACACCAGGTCAGTCGATTGTTTTTTACCAGAATAATATTTGCTTAGGCGGCGGCGTTATCGACGATATGTATAATGAATAAATATAAATTTTTGCGCAAAACAACAATCACACTTTTAACAACCAGCCGATTTAATCATTAATGCCATATTCACAAAATGACAAAACCCTCGCCCTCGCGGGAATTTACCAGGCCGCTATTTTAGTTAAAGAAGTGGCAACCACCGGCAATGTAGCAGATGTACATCTGGCCTCGCTACTCGAAACACTTTTTCATTTTGATGCCAGCAACGTTATGGATGTTTATGGTGACGTATCAACCATAAAAAAAGGCCTGATATCTATAAATGAACAACTGTCGGGTGAAAGTGAAAAAGCTGATATGGATATAACTCGCTATGTCATTCAAATGCTGCACCTGCAAAAGAAGCTGAGCAAAAATCCAGAACTTATGGACAACCTGAGCAAAGAACTGGAAAGCATCCAAAGCAAAATCGATTACTTTCATGTCAGCCATGAAAATATTGTGGCGAATTTAGCCGATGTTTATCAACAAAACATCAGCCCCGTGGGCGCAAAAATTATGGTGCAGGGAGAGCAGCTGCATTTAGCGCAATCAAGAAATGCCAATAAAATACGCGCCCTGTTATTTGCAGGCATACGCTCTGCTGTGCTTTGGCGACAATGTGGTGGCAATCGATTACAGCTGCTTATATCGCGTAAGAAATATATTCAAAGTGCAGCGGCACTACTTAAATGATTTTAAAGATTGAAATAATTTTAAAAATCGATCTTTATAAAAGCGTTTAATTTTTTTAGATGCAATTTCAATTTTTGTTTTCTGATAATAGGGTTTATCTTCATCCGACAAAAAATCCATTTGCTTGTAATACTTATGCCGTGCCCAGGCATTGTAATCAAACTGCATCGCCAATTTATATAAATATTGATTAAACCAGTGCAGCCCCGGCTTTCGAATAATCGACACCCCAAAGTCAATTATTTTTGGCTCATCATTATCCGTCACTAATAAATTTTCTGAACGCTTCAAATCAAAATGCGCCACCTTTCGCTGATGCATTTCTTTTACGGCTATCAATAATTTTTTAAAATATTCTGAATTCGTTGGTGGGCGTTTTTGTCGAATGGTTTGCCCTTCAATAAATTCAATCACCAGAAATTCATTATTCGCCATGCCATAGCAAATCGGAATTGACGTCATACCTTGTAGTTTTTGATAAACTTTATGTTCATGTCGCAGAAGCGCGAGATTGATTGGGCGGGTAATAAAATTTCCCAGAGGTGCTTTAATCACCAGTTTATGCTGGTGCTCATTAAACAGCAGGGTCTTTCCCTGATAGCCTGCTGATAATGCAAATTCATCTGAATCCAGATGCGAATTAACCCAGTTGGTTAATTCGCCTTCTGAAATAAAATCCAGATTTTTTAGCATTTATTATCGAGTATAAAGTAAGTACATACAGCCTATTAAGTAGACCACTATTGCTGGCTCTGCATTTTGCATCAGGCTTTTCCTAAATGACCAGCTGCTTTTTGCACTACCCGCTTTTGCACCGAAAGTTGGAATCAATGCATGAATATTTTTTGACCACTCTTCCCACTCAGCACCAAAAATATCACGTAACTTATTATCTTCATAAGATATAGTCGGGGGATAGTAAAACCACAGTAATGCTGCCATCAATACAAATGACCACCACTGAGTTGATGCCATTGAAAAGCCAATAAGTAAAAGTATATTGCCGACATAAAGCGGATGACGAACATAGGCATATGGGCCATTTGTTGCCAGTTGCTTATTTTTCATAACATAGCCTGATGCCCACATACGCACCGTAGCACCGACAGCGGCAATCGCACCGCCTACCATAAAGAGCATGGGGTCATATGAGCCAAGCAAGCTCACCAGAAGTACAAACACAACCGCAAACCACTGGCGCGACTGTTCGTGATAACGCAGTGTTAAAATGAGTTTTTCCAGACCTGTAGCGTCTGAGACCTTATCGGCACGTGACATTGTTTACCCTTATACTGTCTTTGAAAGCGCGGCTATTTTATAACATTGTGATATTGATTGATACGGTGGAATAGCAATAGTGCACGAATTGATCGGCATCTGGCAGACTTAGATCGGTGAAGATTGTTTGGGAATGGGCTTTTAAGCATTAATAATTAAAAACATTGCTGTATTAAGGCTTTAACCTTGAGCATTCCCTTATCAACAATTCCCTGCATTTCACTATGATCAATTTTATGTGTGCCCGCACAACCCGCGCCCCAGTTAACCACTAGAGCACAACAGGCGTAATCCAATTCAATTTCGCGCGCCAGCGTTGCCTCAGGCATACCCGTCATGCCAACGATATCCGCACCATCTTGTTTTAATTTTTGCACTTCGGCAGCAGTTTCCAGGCGTGGCCCCTGAGTTGCTGCGTATACGCCGCCATCAACTATATCAATCGAGGCCGCTTTAGCAGAATTTAAGAGTGTTTTTCTCAATTCTGAAGAATAAGGCTCAGTAAAATCGATATGCACAACCGGCTCATTATCGGTTTCAAAGAAGGTTTGTTTTCGCGAATATGTGTAATCAATAATTTGATCCGGTATGACAATGGTTTCTGGCGACATATTTTCCGTAATGCCACCCACCGCCGCAACGGCGATAACCTTTTTTACACCACACTCTTTAAGTGCCCACATGTTTGCTCGATAGTTAACTTTATGCGGTGGTATTGTGTGATTTAAGCCATGGCGAGCTAGAAAGGCCACATGCTTTGCGCCGCTTTTCATAATAATAATTTCTGAAGATGGCTGCCCCCACTGGGTAAGCAGGCGAACTCTTTCAACTTCTTCAAAACCCTCCAGCTCATACAAACCCGTTCCGCCGATAATGGCCAGATCGATCTGAATATTATTCATCTATTGAATCCTGAGGGTCATCATTAACCGCATAAATCGCATTTAAATGCCGGTGATAACCTTTATAATCCATGCCAAACCCAAATACATATTTATCTTCCACCTGCATACCGATAAAATCACATTCTACCGATGCCTTCGCTCGTGGGTGATCTTTTTCAATCAGCACCGCAGAATACACTCGATCCGCCTGTTCAGACTCACAAAACTCAATCACCGATTTTAGCGTATGACCTTCATCAAAAATATCATCAATAATAAGAACTGTTCTCTGAGCAAGAGAATTTTGTGGCTTCACTTTCCAGTTCAATTCACTGCCGGAAGTTTCATTTCGATAGCGAGTGGCATGACAGAAATCAATTTCAATGGGGAAGTTTAATTTAGTAATTAACTGACCGCTTAATATTAAGCCACCGTTCATTACGGGTAATACTATAACCGGGTACTCAACGTTGCCCAGCATATTGTTTATGTTCTGTGCTAGCTGATCAATAGCCAGCGCTATCTGTTCACCACTATAAATAAGCTGCGCATTTTTAAGGATCTGTTTTGCCTGAACATAATTATCCATCTTAGTAAGTAAAGGTGACAACACTGTCATCCATCGCTTCATTAATAATATATGCACCGCCAACTGTTTCATCTATTTCAGGAATAATATCATCCCCCCAAAACTTCAATGCAGGTGTACACACTTTAAAAACAACTCCGGCTGTTCTTGCCTGTTTAATATGATCGTAAACACTTTTACTATCATCTTCCTGCAACAGTAATTTTTCCGCTTCACCCTTCATTGCCAGCTGCCCTGCCTGCCCGGTAAATAAGACTTCAACTTCATATTCCATTGCCGCTGCTACCGTTGCCTGTAGCAACGGCGGTAATATTTCAGCAGGGCGTGTAATATCCACATTAGCCATAACCACGAGTAATTTATCAGACATTAATTAATACTTCCTATTCTGGCATTGACTGCACATGTAGGGTTGAAGTTGGATAAGCAAACTCAGCATTATTTTGCTCAATAATTTCAACAATTTTTAAAAGCACATCCTGTTTAATTTCATGAAACAGAATCCAGTCTGTTGTTTTTGTAAAAGTATAGATAAAAAAATCTACCGATGATGCAGCAAAGCTATTAAAATTCACGATCAATGTTTGATCATTATCAATGTCCGGGTGATTTTGCAGCATTGTTTTAACCTGCGAAATAATCGTGGACATTTTATTTACATCATCATATCGAATACCCATAGTTTCTTTAATGCGACGATTGGTCATGCGCGATGGGTTTTCGACAGCAATACTCGTAAACACAGAGTTAGGCACATAAAGTGGGCGCTTATCAAATGTTCGAATGCGGGTTAGGCGCCAGCCAATATTTTCTACCGTGCCTTCAATGGATTTATCGTCCGAGCGAATCCAGTCGCCAACTTTAAACGGCCGGTCTAAATAAATCATTAAGCCACCAAAAAAATTCGCCAATAAATCTTTAGCAGCAAAACCTATAGCGATACCACCAACACCACCAAAAGCTAAAATACCAGAAATACTATAGCCTAATGTTTGTAATAAAATTAAGCCGCCGGTAATAAACACAGAAATTCTAACCAGCTTACCTATTGCATGTACCGTATGTTTATCAAAATCCTGTTCACCATTTTTGATTTGGGTATTAATTAAGATAGATTCTGTGCCTTTAATTAATTGCATTAGAAAATAGATTAAAATCGCAACAACACCCACATCCCGCACGGGATCAATCACACCGAATATAGCGGCCTGACTTTTTGACTGCACAATTTCTGCGGCAAATAAAATACCCAATAACCAGATCAAATAACCGATCGGGCTACCTGCAGCCCCAATTAATAAATCATCCCAGGGATTTTTTGTTTTGGCTAATTTAAGTTTAAGCTTAACGAATGCACGCTTTTGAAAAAAACTAATAATTAATGTGGCAAACACAATAATAAATACCTGGGTTACCCAGATAGATTCTTTATCAAAATCAAGTTTACTTAATAATTCTTGCAGGTATTCCATAATATTTTTCTTTGTTATCTTTTATTAAATTTATCAGCATGTTCAGTCCTGTCTCGTTAACTTGAAAATATCGTCATACCTGCGAAGGCAGGTATGCAGAGTCTGTCGACATCTCACGTCACTGGATTCCCGACACAAGCAATCGGGAATGACAAAGCAGTTTAACTTTTTATTAAACATCCAGCTCTAAATTTGGATCATCATCCAGCTGTTTAATTTTATTAACGACAGTCTTCCACATCTGTGTTGCCATTAATTCCGGACGTTTAATCTCACCTCGACCGTGCATTCTAATTAGGCGCATTTGTGACGCCGGATTTGCATAATCCTCCAACGATTCTAACACTTGCTGTGCCGCTTCTGAATGATTGCAGACCAGCACCATATCGCAGCCCGCATTAAGCGCCATGTTTGCCCGCGAGGCAAAATCCCCTGCTACACCTGCAGCTTCCATACTCAGATCATCGCTAAAAATTACGCCCTGAAAGTTTAATTTATTGCGTAAAATCTGTTGCAGCCAAATCTCAGAATATCCCGCTGGTTTATCATCTATCGCTGGATAAACCACATGCGCTGGCATCACCGCCGCCAGGCCATAATGAATCATCCGCTCAAACGGAATCACATCTTCCATCATAATATCATTGAGCGAACGCTGATCAATCGGATGCGCCGTATGCGAATCTTCTTTTACCGAACCGTGCCCGGGAAAATGTTTGCCGGTTGCCACCATTCCGGCTTGCTGCATGCCCGCCATATATTCATGGGCAAGCTCCGCAATCACTTCCGGATTAGAATGATATGCACGATCACCAATAACACCACTCATGCCAATACCAATATCCAGTACCGGTGCAAAGCTCATGTCGATACCGACCGCTCGACACTCAGCGGCCATCAACCAGCCACATTCTCTGGCTAATAATTTAGCCTGTTTTTTATCTTTGGCATAAGCTTCACCATAAACTGCCGCCGCCGGGATATGGGTAAAGCCGTCCCGAAAACGTTGCACCCGACCGCCTTCATGATCAACCGCTACTAATAAGTGCGGTGTTCTAAGCGCATGAATTTCGCTAATCAATTGCGTAATCTGTTCTGGCGACTCATAATTTCGAGTAAATAAAATAACCCCGCCGGTTTGCGGATGCAGTAGCATTTCACGTTCCTGTGATGTTATCGATGTGCCGACAAGGTCAAGCATGACCGGTCCGAGTGACATGTAAATTCCTTAATTTATAAGCAAGTAACGAGCATACGTTTATTTAGTATGCATTATACAGAAATGAGAAAAGGATAGAATTAGGAATAAGCTTTTAGACAGTTGATTCCACAAAATGCCAGAACCGTTTCGAGGTGACGATCAAACTCAGAAAACTCATGGCCTCCCCCCTCTTCTACAATTGAAGGCACAGCTGCATATTTTTCCAGCGCCTGATTATAATCAAGCACCGCATCACCACTTTGTAACATCAGTAAATAACGGTCCGGTTTGGTTATTTCTTTGACTTTATACTTCTGTAATTGTTCGACATGATCTAAGGTCAGCGAATATTCCTCGCCGGTATAAATATTACGATTAAAGCCCAGATAATCTTCAAATAATTCTAATGGATTAACCACCGGGTTAATCAATACCACCCGGCTTTCAAACTTTTCAGCTAACCAGGTAGCATAATACCCTCCAAGTGAACTACCAATAAAACACAATGGGCGTAAGCCATTATGCGCCTGATAAGTTTGTATGAGTTTTAATAATTGATCCATCGCAACCAGGGGATCATAAGACAGCGCTGGAATTTCCAGCACATCGGGCATATTTATTTTATCCGCAAAGGTTTTTAGCAGACTTGCTTTATATGATTCTGGAGAGCTATTGAAGCCGTGAATATAAATCAGCATATATACATTTGTTAAATTAAATCATTTATTACTTAACTTTAGTATATAAGATAATCAATAAAATTTTACAGGAAATTTATGTTTTGCTGCAAAAAATCAAGTTTTTTTGATATTTAAACGGTTTTTTCTAATAAACAAACCACATGTACTGCAATTCCCTCTTGCCTGCCGATAAACCCTAGTTTTTCTGTGGTCGTGGCTTTTACATTTATCTGTGATATTTCTGCAGATAAATCCTCTGCTAAATTTTCTCGCATAGTTTGAATATGCGTCAGCATTCTGGGTGCCTGGGCAATAATTGTGGCATCCACATTCATCAGGGAATAGCCCTCTACAATAATTAGTTTATAAACATTTTTGAGCAATTCTCGACTATTAATGCCTTTATAAGCATTATCTGTATCGGGAAAATGCTTCCCGATATCACCCAATGCCATTGCACCCAATAAGGCATCACATAATGCGTGAATCAAAACATCCCCATCAGAGTGCGCCTTAAACTGCGCATGATACGGAATTTTCACCCCGCCTAAAATAACATGATCACCCGCTTCAAACGCATGTACGTCATAACCATGACCTATTCGAAATTTTGACATTATGATTTTCTCTGTTACTCGTGTAAATAAAGCATTAACTATTCAACATGACTGCCGTAGAGTTGTTTATAAACGCCATCGCGTTGTACCATTTCTTCATGCACACCTTCATCAATTACCTGACCGTCCTCAAATACAAAAACTCGATCAGCCTGCTTCACTGCACTTAATCGATGGGCAATTATTAATGTTGTGCGGCCTTTTAAAAACTCGCGCATGGCGACATGTAGTTTCGACTCGGTTTCCGTATCCAGTGCTGATGTTGCCTCATCTAATATAACAATTTCAGGTTGAGATAACACCAGTCGAGCAACCGCAAGTCGTTGGCGCTGACCGCCAGATAATCTCACCCCATTGCGCCCAACAATAGTGTTAAGTTTTTCAGGTAAATTTTCTATGGTTAACTTTAACTGGGCAACCTCTAGTGCATTCCATAAAACATCATCGCTATAATCCCGGCCCATACTGATATTATTTCGAACCGTGTCATTAAACAATGCAGGGTGCTGTAATACAGTTGCAACATTTTCACGCACCACATCCAGACCAATCTCTTTTATATCAACATCACCAAAATAAAGATTACCCTGCGAAGGTGTATACATGCCTAATAAGATTTGAACCAACGTGGATTTACCGCCGCCGCTGGCACCCACAATCGCAACTTTCTCACCTGCCTTTATGTTCAATGACAGACCATTTAAAATAGGATCACCCTGTGCATAACTAAAATGGATATTATCTACGCGCAAACCAATGGTTTGTTTATCTTTAAACGGATTTCTCTTGTGTTGATATTGCGGCTCAACATTCAGCTTTAATAAATTATTTAAACGCAACATGGCCGCATTCGCTGCATAGTAACTGTATTGTATGCTGAGTATTTCCTGTACCGGCGCCATCATAAACCACAGATAAGCATAAACCGCAAACATCTGGCCAATCGATAAGTCTGAAAAAATAACCATCAACATGCTGACCGCACGAAACACTTCAAAGCCCACTAAAAAGATCAAAAATGAAACCCTATTTGCCGCATCACTCTTCCAGCTATAAGCCGCTGAATCAACTTTAATACCACTGGCCTTATCAATAACCCGCTGCAAATAATGACGCTCGCGGTTTGCAGAACGTATTTGATGAATAGCATCCAGAGTTTCACTTAACGATTGTTGAAATAATTCAAACGCAGAATTTTCTTTAGATTTTAAATTTTTAACCCTGCGTCCAAGAACAGTCGTAAAATAAATAACCACCGGATTCATTACCAGAATAAATAATGCCAGTTGCCAGTGTATCCATAACAAAATAACAGCAACACCGACAATGGATAACACCGCCACAATAAATTTACTGAGCGCACTGCCGATAAAAGTATCGATCGCCTCAACATCTGTCACAAGATATGACGCTACCGTTCCACTACCTAAGGTTTCATATTCAGACATGGAAACAAACTGTAACTTAGTTAATAATTTATGCCGAATCTGGTAGGTGATTTGTTTGGCAATCTGGGTAAATTTATAGGTTTGACATACCGCCAGTAACATCGAACATAAGCGCAGTAAAATTGTTAACAGCATAATCGTAACAATATAAAATGCCGCTCCTAACCAGCTCGGCGGAAAAATAGCATTCATTGTATTGATTAAAAAATCTGGTTTATTAAGTAAAACCTCGTCAACCAGTAAAGGCATTAACATGGGAACAGGCGCACTTAATATCGCGGCGAAAATTGCAATTATATTTGCCTGCCACAAACTGCGCTTATAGGTTTTTGCTGTTTGGTAGATTTGCGACCAACTGATGTGATCTGAGTGTATCGGTTGTTTCATGTGGAGATTTTACAGCATAGCTGACTACTGAGTCATTATTTTTAACACGCCTGCCATGATTATACCGGGAATTATATTGGAAATTATATTTGACCGGAAGATTTCAAATCCAGATAGGTATTTGTTAATGATAAAGCCAGCTGTTGTGGTAACACGTCGAGTGTTTTAATACCGCTAGCACGCAACTGGTTCACTAACACGTCGCGCTTTAATAAATAAGAATGTGTGGCCGCAACAGTAAGTGCACCTTCCAGAGCAACCACATCATCATCCAGTCTGTCCACTAACGCCTGCTCCTGCAAACTCGCTATTACCACTTTGTGGTGTTTTTTTAGTAATAGCACCGCTGCTTTCAAATCATCGCAATCATCATCGCGCAAATTCGTTAAAACAATAACCAACGCACGTTTACGTTGTCGGAGAATTAAATCTCGTGCCCCGGTAGAATAATCCGGTGCTGATGAACCTGGCTGTAAATCATATATCCCATTCAGCAAGCGATTTATATTAGGAATGCCTTTGACCGGTTGAATCCAGCGCGAGTCTTCATGGCTGAACGTCGAAACACCAACTGAATCCCCCTGTTTTAATGCAATGTAAGACAGCAGTAATAACGCATTCAAACTGTGATCAAAATGTGATAAGCCACTATCCTGTGCAAGCATTCTGTGACCACAATCCAGCATTATAATTATCTGCTGGTCACGCTCATCCTGATATTCACGAGCGATCATTTTGCGCATTCGCGACGAGGCCTTCCAGTCAATTTGCTTAATGCTGTCGCTTTCACGAAATTCGCGCAGCTGATGAAAATCCATGCCCTGCCCTCGGCGACGATGTTTTAAAATCCCCATCATGCTTAAATGGTTTTCGGTGGCAAGTAATGTGTATTCTATAATTGGCGCATAGTTTGGATAAACTCTGGCGATATTTTCTACGCGTAATAGATGTTTAAAATACCAAAGCTTAAAAGGTGATAACACCTGACACTCAACTGATGTTAATTTTAATTCCCCACGATACAATGGCGTAATTTGATAAACGAGATCTGCTTTTTCAGAAGTGTCCAAAATCAATCTGCGGGGCATCCCCACAGCTTCTACCTGCTCAGTAAAATGATCGTAGATATCAACCGATAAAATTTTTCGACTGATATTTTTAACCGATAACTTCACTTCATGAGCAACCCCTACCGAAAGTGAACCCGGCAAGTTTCGCCTAACAGCTGGTACTGGTGTTCGATAAACACGCCACAGGTCGAAAATAGAAATCAATAAAACAACAATGACGGCGGCATACCAAATGAATTCAAATTCCACCCATATGCTTACGCCAAGTGCCAATAAAGTGAGCGCACTTATTAACTGCAAAAAGCGGATTGACGGTTTAACGTTTATAAACATAATCACTACTTTGCCGTTAACTTAAACGGTGTCATTCCCGAAAGCTTGTGTCAGGAATCCAGTAACTTTACAGCATATAAAGTCACTGGATCTCCGATAAAAACATTCGGAGATGACGAAGAAGGTACTTGTTATTTTCATGTCTCAGTTATTTCCGCGGCGTTGGCACATTATCTAAAAGTGAGGTAATCACTCTATCCACATCCATGCCTTCAAGTTCCATTTCAGGCGACAAAATAATACGATGCCTAAGCACCGGTAATGCAACCTGCTTAATATCATCGGGCATTACAAAGTCTCGCCCCTGCATAAAGGCTCTTGCTCGAGCACAACGCACAATCGCAATAGCACCCCGCGGGCCGGCACCATTTGAAACACCTGACCAGTCACGGGTTTTTCTAACGATCGATACCGCATAAGCAGAAACTTCATCATCAATCGCAATCGCAGCCACCTGTTTTTGTAGGCGCACGATATCTTGCGGTGAAAACGGCTGCTCAACATCACTAATTGAAAACTGATCACCCACCTGATTTGAGGTTACCGACTTTACCATTTCGTGTTCTTCACTGGCCTGTGGATAATCAATTTTAACTTTTATAATAAAACGATCTAACTGAGCTTCGGGTAATGGATAAGTGCCTTCCTGCTCAAGCGGATTTTGCGTTGCCATCACCAGATAAGGCTCAGGCACGGGTAAAGACTTTCCTTCCAGAGTCACCTGATGCTCCTGCATTACCTCCAATAATGCCGATTGTGTTTTTGCCGGCGCACGATTTATTTCATCTGCCAGCAATAAATTTGTAAACACAGGGCCACGACGAATACGAAATTTATTCGATTCATTATCAAACATAACATGGCCGGTAATATCGCTGGGCATAAGATCAGGAGTAAATTGTACTCTGGCATAATCACCACTAATTGATTTGGCTAACAATCTCACCAGTAATGTTTTCCCTAATCCCGGCACACCTTCAATTAACACATGACCCGCAGCGAGCATCGCAATTAACAACTGATCTACGACTTTATCCTGCCCAATAAAAACGCAATTAATTTGTTTTTTTAATAACTTAATAGCCTCTAAGTCATTATTTCTTTGTTCGTTCATTGGCTGCAACTCATCATGACTCATAAATTTTTCCTCAACATTTCTAATAACTTAATCGTTGTTATAAAATCATTTACATGCTGTATGTCGGTATTAAACAACGCCATTTCTACCTGCTTAACTTCTAACTGACTAGAGCCTGAGAAATGCTTAATTTGATCTTGCTTACTTAAATTAACCCACTCAGGATATTTTATTTTAACTTCATGACTCAATCTAACTCTGACATCCGATAGTAAATGAACATAATTACCCTGACGCCAGTGATAATTTCCGGCCGCCGATAAATGCTTTAAAAATTGACGCTGCACCGGTTCACCGACATTTATTAATGGCCCAAAACGCGGGGCTATCATCCACAACACACTGACTATTAGAACAATAAATGAAAGCATTAATAAATGTGCATTTTCCCATAGCCATTGTATAAGTGACAAACGCTCTTCATACAATGAATAATAAAATGTATTTGAGTGATTAGTTGATTGCTGACTTTGAATTAAACTCAGCAGAAAAGCGGCGTGATCATAAGCATCAATATAATCATTTGTAAACATTCTCATATCAGACAATAGCGTCAATGTTCCTTCACCCACTCTAATCTGAATACCATGGATTCTATCTTCGTCTTCTGCTTCCCAAAGTACATCGGAATTAAACTCAGGGGTTTTAGATAAGATAAGGTAGTCATCAAAATCCACCTGTAAAAACATTTCGTCATCAAACGACATAATATTGACCGGATAATCACTTTGAACGGAGGCAGATGCTTCAGACTCGGAAGTTTCAGACTCAGAAGCTAAGGCTTTTCGATCAACTTTCAGCCCAAGTGAATTTAATAAATAATCCTTGTGTTCTGCAATCTTCTCACTGTCTACATCACCGGTGATAATTAAATGCCCGCCATTTTTTAGCCACTCAAGCATATCATCGGTACGTCGACGATCAAAAGACAAACGAATAGAAGGCACTAACAAAATATCATTTTTATTTAATGACTTCTGGTCTGTAGAAAATAATTTAAGCTTTTCTGCATTCTGCCCCATTTGCAATAAAAAATACTCCGCCGCCAGATAATCATTGGTCAAAGCCTCTCCCTGGTAACCTTTATCTTCTTCCACCAGATGAGACTCGAGTTTTGAATAAAAGTCATACAATAAAACAATGACCACTAGCATCAAAACTAGATAAAATATTTTTTCACTGTTAAATTTCGATTTAATCCCTGCCATTAATCAGCCTTAGCATCAGCAATAAACATCAAGTTCCAGTCAACACAAATTTCCTGAAATTTTTCTTCTGCCGGCAATTTATGCGCATAGGCAATACTGACCCAGATATCCGTTATGCGGGTAAATCGATGCATGATTTTTTGAGCAACATGATTATCATTCGACTCGGTAATGTTAGCAGCATCATTTTGTAATTCCAGATAACGAATACAATCCTGCTCGGTCGCACCAGCGGGCAATGCATAACGTTCATTATCAAATAGAGAAACCAGTGCCCCTCTATATAACAAACTCACCGCTTCGCGTTTTTTATTTTTAAGCCATAACGCTTGTGCAGATTGTTCGATATCATCAGGCAATTGATCTCGCCTTACATCCAGACCAAATAAAGTATCGGGCAATAAAGTAGATTTTTTTACTGGGCGTTGATTGTTAATCATACTCAACCAGTAAGCTCTATGCTTATACAAATAGTAAGCTATTAGCAATGGCAACAACCATAAAGCAAATTCAATTATCACTGAAAGAGCATTAACAAAGCTATTAATCCAGCCCAAATCAGGAACATCTTCAGTCTCATCACTCTCATCTGATATCTGCTCAGAATCTTTCTCACTTTCCTTATAATTCCAGACACGTTCCTGCTGAATATTGATAAAGGGTTCTTTTGATTTTACATCTTTAATAACTGTACCAGATTCAGATATTTGTTTTTTTTCCTGTACGAGATCAGGACGAAAATCGACAGAACTTAAACTTTTATTTGCACTGACAACCTCATTAACCGGCAATAGTAATATAAGCAAAATAAAAGCATGAAGATGCAATGATATTTTCCATTGGCAGCTCATAACGTCTTAGCCATCGTTTTTTCTTCATTAATGCGATTAGCTATATTTTTAAAATCAAGCTCAACATCCCAGGCTTCAAGTTCAGTACGCCGATTTAAATAAAGTAAAAAACCAGCTGCGACATAAAACGGCTCTAGAATAAACAATGTTATCGCATAAATAACTAAACCAAGCACAATCCAGATTATTTGATCATCTGGATTTTCAATTATCTTTATCAGATTTTCTGAAATTGAAACGGGTGCTATATAAAACAATAAAATATAAAGTGTTAATGCGACCACATATTCAAAGTGCACACCTATAACGGTTAGCCATGTTGAGTGTGATCCTCTCACTCGATGTAATGCAGAAAGTCTTTGCTTACGTTTGCTTCCGCTCAAACCTTCAAGCAGATGAACAGGCATATTAAAAGAACGAGATGGAGAAAACCGCCAAAAATACAAGGTTGTTAATAACCCGGTTTTCAGCCATTGCTTATAAGATGAAAAAACTTTCGAGACACTTAAGTATTCACCGAATATGCCTCGGCTTAATACATACAATATCATACTGTCATAGACAGGTTTTATAAACCACATCAGAATACCACCAAAATAAACAGCCCCCTGATATTCAATAAAAACAGCAAAAGACAATGTCAGTGACATCATAATTAACCATGGTAAGAAGATAACAGGCCATAGCTTTCGCATAACCATTACCCCTAAGTCCATAGCCTCCCAGGGAGTACGTTGCCTCAAGACAATTATTATTTTATCTAATTGCACGACAGCTTACCCACGAAAACGCCCGACATAAATAAAATACGACAGTAATAAAACCCAGTTAATAACACCAACCGTATATTTAAACATCGCAGGTATATCAGACATAGATGACCAATAGGCTTCAATAAATGCAGCAATAATAAACATACTTGCCACACCATACATTATATATACGGCTTCTTTTGCACTATCTCTAAGTGAGAGTAAACGGCTTTTACGCCCTGGACTAATAATCGAAAAACCCAGTTTAAAACCCGCCGCACCAGATAGCACTATTGCCGATAACTCCATTGCGCTATGCCCGGAGACAAATGGCCAAAAAGTTACACCGTAACCTATCGAGGTTAAATACCCGGCGACTCCACCAATGGTTAAACCATTAAATATTAATGTGATAACGCTACCGACTCCTAGCAGCAAGCCACTCGCAAAAGTTTTTAATCCAATACCGGTATTATTAAAAATATAATATCCAAACATTTGAAAGTCACTACCCGAACTTCTATCACGACCAATTTTAGCCTGAGATGGGTCATACATATTTTCCATCTGTGCCAGCTGCTCACCTGATATTACGCTATAAACCATATCGGGATAATACTGCAAACTAATTAACATACCAAAAAATGTTCCGAAAAATAGAACCGAAGATAGCATAACCCAACGCCATTCTTTTCGAATAGCTCGCGCAAAACCGCTGGTAAAATAAACTAATACAGAAGTAATAAAATGTGATTTGCGTTTATAAAATAACTGATGAGCATTAATCACCAGCTTTTCCAGACGCTCAACCAGCAGAGGACTATAGTGACGGGATCGAGCCAATGACAAATGATGGCAGACTAAACGGTAATCCTCTGGAAAACTGTCACTCGTATGCAGCTCAGATAAATTATTTATTTCTAATGTCTGCCAAAATTCTGAATATTTATTTTCGAAATCTGCCTGTTTCATTATCGACCCACTAAGAAGCTAGCTATACCTAACAGCCTGTTTTTTGTCATTTTACTGTTAGAATCTAATGGCGACAATATTTCTGCCAGCTCATTCATTCTTGCATCCGATAACTGAGCGCTGCGCTCGGCATAACGAATAATCGCCTGTTGCTCTTTAATGTTTAAATTAAATTCTGGCTTTATTTGTTCCACTTTTGGAATTTCCAGAGTTTCAGTTTTGTGCTTATAATATACAACAATTGTGTCAGCAGCCAGATCACCTAACCTTTGAAATCGGTTATTCATTAACATAGAAATCAAACCGATGCCGTAAAAAAAAGGCAGGAAATCAACGCTGCGTAGAATGTTACGCAACAATGAAGGCGACCAGCCAACGGGTGTTCCATCCCCATTTAATACCTGAATATTAAATAGCTTTTTACCCGGCGTCATTCCTCTGTTAAAAACCTCAAAAAACACCGGATAAAACCATTCCATAAAGAAAAATAAAATTAACATAAGGCCACTTCCAAAATCACCGAATTGACTTAATACAAAAGCTAAAACTGCATAGATGAAACCACGAATTAACAAATCAATTAACCAGGCAACACTACGCGGCCAAATACCCGCAACCCGCAAATTAATATCAATGCCTTCGGGTGTTTGCACCACATGAACGGAATCCAGTAACTCTAATTTCATCATTTACCCATTAAAGACATACAGCAATCAATTTATTATCGGCAAACAGCAATAAGCACCAAACATGAAAAAACCATTAAGGCATTGCTGAATTTAATATTTTAAGAAATGTTTCAGGATTTAAAAATGCCTGGCCCCAGGTTTCATCAAAATCCGCATTGGGTTTAAGCGCAACAATTGCGTCTAGTGATTTACCTTCATCCATCAGTTTTTGCATGCGTGCTTTTACCGTCACCAACATGTCACGAAATGCTTTTAATGATTTTTTATCTCCAAGCGGGCCATGCCCGGGAATAATTTTAGTTTTGTCATCAGCTACCGTTAACACATAGTTTGCCGTATCAATCATACCGTCAATGCTTCCTTCACTTGAAGCATCGATAAAAGGATAAATCCCATTAAAGAAAGTATCACCCATGTGAATAATGTTTGCTGATTTAAAAAACACTATACTGTCACCATCCGTATGCGCATTTCGCCTATGCTCTACTTCTATTTTTATTCCGTTAAAATGAAAGTTAACAGAATCATTAAATGTAATAACCGGTAAAGCGACACTGGGTGATGCGGGCACTTTTTTATTAAATGCTTTAATAAAGCCATCCTTACTCATGCGTTTACGAACATTATCATGGGCAACAATCACCACACCATCTTTACCTAAGCCCTCATTCCCGCCGGTATGGTCATAATGCCAATGCGTATTAATCATGTAACGAATCGGTTTATCTGATATTTTTGCGATAGCATTTTTAATTTTAGGTGCCAGCGGTGCAAATTGATCGTCAATCATAAACACGCCATCTTCACCGACAGATATACCAGTATTTCCGCCCATCCCCATCAACATGTATATTCCATGACAAGCTTAATGGTTTTAATTTCGGCTTTACTGAAGCCATCATCAGCCGATTTAGCATACACACTGAAAAAGCTCGAGCGCACAGCATTGTTGATACAAGCATAAAGCGCTGTATAAATTTGTTTTTCATTTTCAATCATCCTTTAAATTAAATAAAACTAGAGCGTATTACTCCGCAGCCCATTTGAGAAAATTAAGCATACACTAATAAAGCAATTTCTAACAAGCAAAATCCTATTCAAAAATTAATTTTATCCAAACCAATAATCAAATTAAATACCTGCATTTATTTTGACAAATTGCGTTAGAATATACACACAAAAATTTAATGTATGGTTAGTTACTGACAATGATTCATAATCATTATTTTTCATTTGGCATTTACATACTGCTGATCAGCTTTATGCAAACAGTCAATGCGACTACTAACACCCCGTCATTAAACAATACGCAATTACAAACAAACACAGCATTGTTCGACACGACACCACCTGGCTCCGAAAAATTCAGCTCAGAACTTCAGGGTAAAATAAAGCACTTACAACAAACCCGTGGCAGTGCCTACAAACCACGCACCAGACATATAAGCGCAAATGGAAAAGCTAAATACACAAATCGCCTGTTTCTGGAATCCAGTCCATATCTTTTGCAGCACGCCCATAACCCGGTTAACTGGTACCCCTGGGGAAAAGATGCATTTATGGCTGCTGCAAAATTAAATCGCCCTGTTTTTCTTAGCGTTGGTTACTCAACCTGCCATTGGTGCCATGTAATGGAAGAGGAATCATTTGAAGATATAGAAATCGCGACATTTATAAATGAGAACTATATTGCGATTAAAGTTGATCGTGAGGAGCGCCCGGATATTGATGCAATTTATATGGCCGCTTTACATGCGATGGGACAAAACGGCGGCTGGCCAATGAATGTCTGGCTCACACCCGAAAAAAAACCTTTTTATGGTGGCACTTACTTTCCGGCTCGCGATGGTGATCGTGGTGCGAACTCCGGCCTGCTAACATTATTAACTAAACTCAAACGCCTCTATGAAGTGCAGCCCGACGAAATCATCGTCACAAGTCAGCGCCTGGCAGATGCTATAAAAAACAATTTAGTACCCGTTGCAGGTTCAAGTTTACCCTCATCAGATATTATGAATCTCGCCGCAGGTTACTACAAATCCAACTTTGATAGTTTCTATGGCGGCATTGGTAATGCACCGAAGTTTCCCGGCACTACACCTTATCAATTTTTATTACGTTATTATCGACGTACCGGTGACAAAGATGCTCTAAAAATAGTCACCCTTACACTAACAAAGATGGCCGCGGGCGGAATTCAGGATCACATTGGCGGCGGCTTTCATCGCTATTCAATCGATAGTGAATGGCTGGTTCCTCATTTCGAAAAAATGCTTTATGACAATGCTTTACTAACTGTTGATTACCTGGAAACGTATCAACTCACAAAAGATGAAAGGTTTAAATCTATCGCCAATAATATTTTGCACTACATTCAGCGCGAAATGACATCAGCTGATGGTGGCTTCTATTCCGCCACTGATGCCGACAGTGTAACCGCGGATGGCGAAACAGAGGAAGGCTATTATTATACCTGGACTGAAGATGAAATAATTAAAGTCATTGGAAAAAAGCACTTCAGAATATTTAAAGCTTATTTTACAACCTCTAAACACGGAAACTTTGAAGGGCGAAACATACTCAACTCACCTGCATCGATTGATGTCATTGCCGACACTTTAAAGACAGATAAAGCAATTATTCAGCAAAGCATTTTCGAATCAACAACACAACTCTATCAGCACCGCCAAAATCGCACGCCACCACTTCGAGATGAAAAAATTATTAACGCATGGAATGCACTCATGATCTCGGCATATGCAAAAGCCGGCTTTATTTTAAATAATAAAAACTACACACAACAGGCTGTCAAAAGCACACAGTTTATTTTCGATCATTTATATAAAAATGGCAGATTATTTCGCAGTTATAAAGATGGCCAGGCCAGACACAATGCCTATTTAGATGACTATGCTTTCTTAATTGCAGCCCTACTCGATCTGTATGAAGTGACTTTCGATATTCAATGGATGAATAAAGCAATTGAATTAGACCACATACTAGAAAACTATTTTGAAGACAAAAAAAATGGTGGTTACTTTATGACCAGCAACGATCACGAAAAACTATTAAGCCGGGAGAAACCTAATTTTGATAGCGCAGAACCCACAGGAAATTCGGTGCAAGCATTAAATTTATTACGGCTAGCAGAATTCACCTCAAATACCCGATATGTCCAACGTGCCGAAAACACACTTAAATCATTTTCAAATATTTTAAACGCCTCACCGATGGCACTTTCCAGAATGTTAATTGCGCTGGATTTTTATTATGATGAACCTAAAGAAATTGTTATAATCACACCGCAAGAAAATACTGATGAAGAAAAAGCCAGTCTACGTCAGGATTTTCTAAGCGCACTCCAAAATCACTATTTACCCAATCGTGTTTTGAGCGTGCTAAGCGAAGGATCGGATTTGAAAACTCAATCTAAAGTTATATCGATAGCTGAAGATAAAACGCCTATTCATGGAAAAACGACCGCGTATGTTTGCACACAGGGCAGTTGTGAATTACCCACTAATGATACCCGTATTTTTGTAAAACAGATATTAAAGCAATGATTTTAGAAAACTCAAAAATTAACCTGTTCAAGCACCCAAAATTAAAAATTTTGAGCTACAATTTTAGCAATATAATATAAAAGCTATAATGTGTTTCAATTAACTTTAAAAGCCTGTATGCCCCCATACTTAAGCCTACATAATCTTCAGCAAATGATTGCGCCAAAAATCTTATTTTCAGCCCTCTTTAAATCATCGAAAATAACTCATGCCGCCCATGAAAAAAAATAAAAACACCAGGCTATCTAGCCTCTCAATCTCACTGCTAATGGCCTTAACCCCATTAGCTGCCTTCTCTGCCGAACAGGACGAACGGCTCGACCACTTCATTTCGCTAAGTCTGGAAGATTTAGTTAGCCTTGAAACCACCATTGCGACAGCCTCTAAGCAAACCTCTACCAAAGCACCCGCAGTAGTCACCCTGATTACCGCCGATGATATTAAAGCCACCGGCGCAACCAATCTGGTTGATGTTCTGGAAGGTGTACCGGGATTACACATTAGAGTCAGCCAGTTTGGTAATCGCCCTCTAATACAATTCAGGGGCACCAAAGGCAGGCAAACCTTATTGATGATTGATGGAAACTCGATGGTTGATCTGGTGTGGAACTTCGGTATTTACTGGAAAGGCCTACCCGCAGATGTTATTGAGCGCGTCGAAATCATTCGTGGACCCGGTTCTGCCCTGTTCGGCGCAGATGCCTCTGCCGGTGTTATTAACGTTATTACTAAAGCCGCTTCTAAAATCGAATATTCAGAAGTAGGTGCCCGTAGCGGAAGCTTTAATGCCCGATCTGCCTGGGTGCAGCACGCTAATTCACTGGGTAACTTTGACATTGCCTTCAGCGCCAATATTTCAGATACCGACGGCTATAACCCGTTTATAGAGTCCGATGGTCAAACGATTAGCGACACTGACACAGGTAGCGATGTGTCCTATGCACCAGCAAATGCGCAATATGGCTGGCGCAATCAAGACCTGCGTTTTTCAGTTAAAAATCAGAACTGGCGCATGATTGCCGCCTATAGCCGCAGCAGTGAACTCGAAATCGGCTTAACCGGCTTTGGTGTTTTAGACCCCACCACCAAAGCCGATGATAAACGTATGAATCTTGACTTCTTTTACAACGATGAAGACATAAGCCAGAACTGGACACTGGATATGGAGTTACGCCTGCAACATTATGACTATTCTTCAGGCAAAGGATTTCAGGAACGCCCCCCCGGTTTTGATGATGGAAGCGGCGGTATTTATCCCGATGGACAGATAAACCAGCAACGCTCTGACGAACAGCGAGCCGTATTTGAAGTTAGCACACTGTATTCTGCCATCAACAATCACTCAATACGTATGGGGGCCGGCTATACCGTTCAGGACCTGGTATCGGTCGAACACCGGGTAAACTTTGGCACAGGCCCGGACGGTAACCCAATTCTCCCCGGCTCTCCTCTGGTTGATATCTCCAACACGCCCTATGCCTTTGCCCCAGAGCAAACCCGTAAAATAAGCCATGTTTATCTGCAGGACATCTGGAATATCAATAACAAACTCGAGCTTACCGCAGGGGCACGCTACGATGACTACTCCGATTTCGGTGGTACGCTCAATCCACGACTGGCGCTGGTATGGCAAAGCACAGAGAACCTCACCACAAAGCTGCTCTATGGTCAGGCCTTTCGACCACCCTCTTATCAGGAATTATATGACGAAACCTCGTTCACCAAACCCAATCCGAACCTCGATCCGGAAAACTCTGAGACTGTTGATCTGGTATTTTCATTTACAGCAAAAAAGAATTTGCAGCTAAGCGCAAATTTATTTTACTTCAAACTGCAGGACATCATTACAAACAATCGCACCACAGGCCAGTTTGAAAATGGCGGAGATCACAGTATTCGCGGCGTAGAACTCGAGGCGCGTTGGCAAGCCACAGGCAATATCAATATTTACGCCAATTACACACAACGCAATCAGGATAATAGTAATTTTCGCGCTATTCAGGAGCCGGAACAGGATGCCTATGTTCGTGCAGACTGGGGATTTTTACCTTCATGGAACTGGAATCTGCAAACCAGCTGGATTGACGAACGCACACGCAATACCAGCGGAGCAAACCCGGACTTACGTTCACCGGTGGATGATTATTTCATGACAGATACAACCGTGCGTTTTGCCGCCAATAACAACTGGGAGTTTGCGGCATCCATACGAAATTTGTTTGACGTAGATGCTCGAGAATTTACTGGCCGATCAATTCAAAATGATTTACCCCTGCCCGGACGAAATGCATATGCAGAAGTGCGGTATAAATTTTGAAAAATAAGAACCTTGAAAGGAAATCAATGTACTCTGTGTTTTTAATAAAACATTCTCTAAACAGCTTTAATCGCTTATCTCACAGGAACAGCGCTTAATGCTTTTAAGTATATTGAATTTTATTTTTGTATTAATAAGAAGAATGATTACTTATTTAGTAAATCATCAAAACCTCAGTGCACCAAAAAAATATAAAATAAAACATACCATTTTAAAGGTATCTCTGGCTTGCCTTATTTTAATCCCCATGAGCGATGCACTTTCAGCAGTTGCACAATTTAAACCCGACGACGATCAACGATTCAAGGCCGCTTTTATTTATAATTTTGCTAAATTTACAAATTGGCCTGAAAACGCATTTAATGAAAACGATCCGTTTATCTTATGTACTATTGGAATAAAAAACTCAAGTAATAACCTTGATCGACTCAGCGGCAAAACTATTAAAGATCGTAAGCTCTCAATAGTCATTGTAAAAGCCGGAGAATCCATTAGCCACTGCCATATGTTATATATTGATAAATCAGCAAAAGTTAAACTCAAACAACTACTCAAACTAACATTTAAAAAACCCATACTGACAGTGAGTGACATGCCATCCTTTTCCAAGAATGGCGGCATGATTCAATTTTATCGAAAAGAAGGCAAAACACATCTTATCATTAATCTTGATACTACTCGCGAATCCAATCTTAAAATAAGCTCACGTTTATTAATTCTTGCAAAAGTTATTAGCAATAACAGTAAACCATGATGCATAGAAACTCATCAATCAAGAGAAAACTCGAAGCAATTATTCTGGTAACAGCTGCTTCAGTTTTATTATTAAGCCTTGTACTCTTTATGGTAGTAGAACTTTTATCTGCAAGAGGTGACGAAAAAACCCGCTTAGATGCACTTGCCACTGTCCTCGGAGCAAACAGTAGTGCAGCTATTACCTATCAGGACCAAAGAGCCACCTCTGAAATTTTATCAACTCTGGAATCACAAAAAAATATCATCTGGGCTGGAATCTTATTAGGCGATGACATACTTGCTGAATATCAATCAGAAAAATACAAAAAACTTAATTACACAGATCAACAGAATTTGATACAACAAAAACTAATCACATCACCAGTATTTGGCAACATAAAAGTAGACCAGCCGATATTATTTGACAATGAAATTATTGGGCATTTTCATATTATAGGCGACATGAGTCTGGCTCACGACATATTAACTAAACAGGCCTATCTTGGTGTTGGCATCTTTACGGTTTCAATGATGCTTGCACTTATGTTATCTAGCCGACTACAAAGAATTGTATCTACGCCCGTAGAACGGCTTTTAAAAACCATGGAAAATGTTGCTCAAAATCAGGACTTTAGTTTTCGTGCAAAACGAGTAAGTAATGATGAGCTAGGTACACTTGTCGATGGATTTAATACAATGCTGGATAAGATTCAGGCGTACGACAAAAAACTAACCTCCTATCAACAGGATCTGGAATATTTAGTTATTGAAAGAACCCGTGAACTTGAATCGGCTAAGAATACTGCTGAATCAGCAAACCAGGCGAAGAGTGAATTCATTGCGGTAATGAGCCATGAAATAAGAACGCCAATGAATGGCGTAATCGGATTCACAAGCCTGCTTGAAAAAACCGGCCTCAGCAAATTACAGTTAGACTATGTTCGAAACATCACCAACTCTACTGACTGCTTACTAACGATTATTAATGACATTCTGGACTTTTCTAAAATCGAAGCTGGAAAGCTTAGCCTTGAACATACAAACATAATTTTAAGAACTGAAATTGAAGATGTAGTCGCATTGTTTTCAAATAGTATTAAAGAAAAAAATCTTGAATTTATTACGCATGTTTCCGATGCCTTGCCAGATATTCTTCTTGGCGACCCGGTAAGGTTAAGACAGATAATAAATAACCTGGTTGGTAATGCCATAAAATTTACAGAAAAAGGACACATAACCTTAAAAGTAGAAACCTGTTCCGATGCAAATTTTAACCACTACAAAAAATCTCATGTTAAGTCATTACAAAAAACAACACTTAACAATATATGCATTACCGTACAGGATACGGGAATCGGCATTCACCCTGGTCAACAGGCACGCTTATTCCAGCCATTTCAACAGGGTGACAGCTCAATTACTCGTCGCTATGGCGGAACAGGTTTAGGCTTAGTTATAACTCAACGTCTGGTATCAATGATGGGGGGAGAAATTAAACTATCCAGCAATTTTGGCGAAGGTTCTACCTTTACGGTTATGATCCAACTTGAAGCACCCGCTGACCAAACACTACCCACCAATAGCATGATTGACAATCAGCCGTTAAAGATAAGCAATACTCAGCATGATCAAAACGCTGTAAATGAATCCAATAATATAACCAACAATTCACTTATTGATTTACCTATTCTGGTTGTCGATGATAACAGTATTAATTTAAAAGTCGCTACAACACTTTTATCAAATGAAGGCGCCAATGTTTATACAGCAACCAGTGGTTCTGAAGCCATTCAAAAAACTACAACACATGAATTTGATCTGATTTTAATGGATCTTGAAATGCCGGATATGAGCGGCATGGAAGCAACTAGAAGAATACGCCAGTCAGACTCTAAATCAAAAAACATTCCTATTATTGCCCTTACAGCCCATGCGTTTTCAGATTTACGCCACGAAGCAATTGATTCAGGCATGAATGATTTACTGGCAAAACCATATAAACCTGATCAGTTGTTTGCGATGATTAATAAATGGTGTAATGGTACGCTAGACAACGATATAAATAGTGTTAATAACAACCAACCGTCAGATTTAAACATATATGATTATCAGGCGGCAATTGGCACTGTTAGCGGCAACAAAGAAGTCGCAGATGAATTATTAAATGACTTTTTAAATTCACTTACAGACATTGTAAAAACGATACGCTTAAACCATAAATCGACCGACACGACTCGTCTTTATGAGATCATTCACAAACTTGCAGGATCAGCATGCGCTGTAGGAGCTTCGGCATTGCATGGAGAAACAATAAAATTGCAGAACTTATTAAAAGCCTCTCCTACAAACAATGACGAAATTGATGATGCTGTTATTTCAGTTCTAAACCAATGCAATCGCTTTAATGAGCACTTCAAATAAACCGACTGCAAACTCAAACAATCAACGTTGTAAAAAAACCAATCAAGCCACCGAAAACACCACCCCAAACGACTAACCACCCAAGATGTTGCTTTATCATTTTCTGAATGATTTCTTTAACCATTTGAGGCGTCAATTCATTTAATCTTGCATCAACTATTTCTTCTATCTGCTGTTTAATATCTGATAACACATCAGGTTTTTCAAGCTCTTCATGTAATAGCGACTGAAACTTTTCTTCTTTTGTCATATTAACTAATGATGACTTCATACTTATAATAAACGGCTCTTTTAATGGCGCTAATGCATCAACACCGCCAAACATTCCTAACATACTGCCGAAAGATGACTGCATAATAACCTCGACCAATGAGTCGAATGATGCTGACAAATCAACTTTTTCAATTACTGGTGCCAGATGAAAATCATGTTTTTTTTCATCACCTGTTAAAAAACGATCAATATTTTCGTCTGTAAAAAATTGCTCCATCATTAAGTTTTTTATGGCTAACTTAAAATCTTCAAATCGCTCAGGAATAACACCAGACCCGTATAAGCCGGGTATTTTTTCAAACAGCATATAAATAGCCAACCAATTGGTTATCGCACCGGATACAGCAAACATACCAACACTCAAAACAACCGGGTTTTGCAAAACAATACCTGCTACAACAACAGTCACAGCCAAAACATTAGTCATTAAACTTTTATTCATAAAACACTCTTCTCTACTTTTTAATAAAAATACAACTCAACGACTGAAAGTCGTTTGAGTAGTTGGCCAAATATATGAAAATTAGTTAACCGCTCCCCTCTTAGAAAAAGAGGGAATACGAATATTTTGAATTCATATCAGTATTAACATGCTAATTGCAAGTGTAATGGGGAGATTTAAAATCTTTCAGGTTAAAACGCTTTGTTTATAGAGCAAAACATACTGCATTGTTTTAAGTCCCTCTTTTCCCCCTTTTCCCCCATTTTCTAAGGGGGGGGGGAGACTTTTTAATTCCTCTGCTAAAGCCTTGCACTAAAGTGCATAGTTTTTTACTAGCGACCTAAAAAATAAATTCACACTACACTTCAAGCTAAATCTAATTCCATTAAAGATAGATTATTTTAGCTCCATATTTTTCCTTGTTTTACTGGTTGCCTGAGCCGTAAACGGATCATCAGGCCAATAATGCCTTTTGTATTTGCCTCGCAACTCTTTCTTTACATCATGATAGGTTGTTTTCCAGAAGCTGTTTAAATCTTGTGTAATCTGCATTGGGCGACGTGCAGGCGACAATAAGTGCATCATTAATTGATGACAACCATTAAATATAACGGGTGTTTCATACAAACCAAAAACCTCCTGTAAACGCACCGCCAGCACAGGCTGTGTAACATCAGTATAATCTATTGATATAGCAGAGCCGCTGGGAACTGATATTTTAAGGGGTGCCAGTTTATCAATCAATTGTTTCTGCTCCCAATCAAGCTGACTATTTAACATCGAATATAAATCAAGCTTCTGGCACTGCTTGATTGAGTTTTGATTTGTTAAAAATGGCCGCAGCCAAACACCTAAACTATCGAGTAAAGTGGTCTCACTAAATACAGGGAGTTCGATATTGACAAAATCACAATATTTTTCTAATTTTCTATGATGGTTAATAAAGCTTACTCTATTAACCAGATCATTTGCTTGCTGCGTCCAGTTAAAACTTTGCAAACCCGTTTTCTGTATCCCGGAAATCAGCACTCGAAGCACCTCATCCCTGTCAATCGATGTAGACAGTTTTTCTGAAATCACTATCTCACCCAGTTGCTCAATCACTTTTGATTCAACACGTTGGTTGATTTCATTCCAGTTCATAATTTCTTTTTTACGAATTAAATCAGGCAAGTATTCTTTCAACAGCATAAGACTGGTTTCTGCAAACAAATATATAACAGCGTCACCTTTAGATGCATTTGCATTTAAATTTGCAACAACGACATATTCATATAAATTATCCTGTAAATATTCAGGAATACATGCACCTTTTCCATTGCTAAGCACATACTCAGGCTGGTTTAGTTTTCGCTGTCTGGCGATTCTGTCAGGATATGCGTATGCCAGTAAAACACCACTTAATTCTTTATCAATACTTTTATTCTTGTTGGCGGTAGCGTTCGCCTTAGTCTTTACACTGCGTTTAATCCGCTGATAAAACTCATCGGCAGTTTTTATAATACGTTTGCATTGCGGTAAATCTATATCCTTTTGATTACGGCTAACAGCGCTTAAGTCATTGAGTATATTTAACCTGTCGTAAATATCTAAACTTGCCTCTGATCTGGAGCTAAACAAATCTTTTTCTGTCAAAATACTTGCGATAAGACAAGCATGAAACGCTTGCCCTAACTCATAAGCAACTAACATCATATGTGCAAGCCGTGGGTGGCACCCCAAATTCAGCATAGCCTTACCATGTCTGGTAATTTGTCCACGTCCATCAATAGCATTAAGCTTTTGTAATAAACTCTTTGCCTGATTTACAGATCTTGAGGGTGGTGTATCCATCCATTGTAATTCATTAAAATCCTGCACACCCCAATTTGCTAATTCAAGAACAGGCGAAGTTAAATCACTGTGTAAAATTTCAGCGACAGAGTGCTTAGCTAATCGCTGCTGTTGTTGAGACGTCCATAACCGATAACACACACCTGCTGACAATCGCCCCGCTCGACCACTTCTTTGCGTCGCTGAATCCTGTGAAATAGCGCGCGTAATCAGCCCGTTCATAGCAGTTGAGGGGGAGTATTCCAGCAAGCGCTCTAAACCAGAATCAACGACGCAGTTTATGCCTTCAATCGTTAAACTGGTTTCGGCGATATTGGTCGCCAATACAATTTTTCGTATATTTTCTGGCGATTTAGAAATAGCCTGATCCTGCTGCTGTTTGTTTAAACTGCCATGTAAAGGTGCAATAATAATATTTGTAAAATTCTCATCTTTAATATACACCTTCAACTTTACAGTTAATTGAGATATTTCTTTCACCCCCGGTAAAAAAACCAGACAACTTCCCTGTTGTTCATTGATAACTTTTTTGATTGTATTTAATAACAGGATATTAAATTGCTGAGATTTATTAAGTCTTGAAGCAGAATTAACTTTTACTGAATCAATATAGTTAATATCAACCGGATAACTTTTTCCTTCACTTTGAATAACAGGTGCGTTTTCCAATAAGCGGGATATTGCCTGTGTATTAAGTGTTGCAGACATCACTAAAATTTTAAGGTCATCTCGCAACACCTGCTGACTTTGTATACATAATGCCAATGACAAATCAGCATGCAGGCTGCGCTCATGAAATTCATCAAATATGATTAATGCGGTATTTTTCAGCTCGGGATCAGCCTGTAACTTACGCGTTAATATACCTTCTGTAACCACCAGTATTTTTGTTTTATCACTAAAGCAGTGTTCCTGTCGTATTTGATAGCCGACGGTTTCACCTACTTTCTCATCCAGTATAAATGCCATTCTGGATGCCGCATTACGGGCAGCAATACGCCGTGGTTCAAGAATTATTATCTGACGGCTTTTAAGCCAGGCTTGATTTAATAAAGAAACAGGAACAGCCGTTGTTTTACCTGCACCCGGTGGCGCTTGCAAAACCACCCTGTTGTTCTTAGACAGGGTGGTTATTATTTCGCCTAGAACATTGTTAATGGGTAAGTCTGATAAATTACTCATAAAAAAAACACATCATTAACACATCTAAAATAGTTTTAAAAAAGACAATTATTTTTCTAATTTTCTATTGGCTTTAATACAAAATATTATAAAGAACGAATCCCAGTTATCATAACCACTCAGGTCATCTACACTCTTAAGCTCGCCCTGAGACTTAAGATATTCTTCAGATTTTTTTATTTGCTCGTCTGTAACACCATTTAGTTTTATTAAATCAATTGCCGCTTCAGATGGTGTCCAGTCGTGAATAAGTTTTGACATATGTGGATGCTTTACCGGGATCGTTTAATTTGTGTCTTACTGGATTTATTTGTTCTTGCCTTGCGCGGTGTCTTTTTAATATTTTCAAATAATGCATCACGACTCCCGACTTCGAAACCCGGCATTTTAAGTCGGGTAATTTTACTGCCAATTAAACGTTCGATATTATTCAGAGTACGCTCTTCTTCTCTGCTCACAAATGATATTGCGTGACCTTTTTGCCCCGCACGTCCAGCGCGCCCAATGCGGTGCACATAGTCCTCTGCAAGGTAGGGTAAATTTAAATTAACAACATACTCAAGCCCCTGAATATCCAGCCCGCGTGCTGCGACTTCTGTTGCAATTAATACCTGAACTTTATCTGATTTGAAATCTGCAATGGCACGTCGACGCGCCCCCTGGCTTTTATCACTATGACAAACTGCCGCAGAAATTTTCATCTGCTTTAACTCAAATTTTAATTCATCAGCCTGTGCTTTTGTGCTGGTAAAAACCAGTACCTTAAACCAGTTTTCCTGCTCAATAAGCTCAACAAAAAGCTCTGACTTGCGACGTTCCTCCACCTCATACAATACATGTTCAATTGTATCTGCTGTAGCATTTTGTCTTGCCGCGCTTACCACTTCATGTTTATGTAATAGTTTTTTAGCCAGACTTCCCACAGATTGGGTCATAGTTGCTGAAAACATTAATGTTTGACGGGTTTCAGGTATTTTTTGCAGCAGACTATTAACATCATTAATAAACCCCATATCCAGCATTCTATCGGCTTCATCCAGCACCACAAATTCAATCTGCGATAAATACACATTACACTGCACCAGATGTTCAATTAATCGTCCTGGCGTTGAAACTAAAATATCAACGCCCGCATGCAATTTTTTTTGCTGACCACTTAACTTAACCCCACCATAAATTGCCAGCACGGATAACTCAGTAAACTGCGCATAGCCTTTAATCGTTTGCGCTAATTGCTCAGCCAGTTCTCGGGTTGGGGTTAAAATTAATGTGCGTGGATTATCGGCAACCGTCGGCTTCGGCTGATCGAGCATCTGCTGTAATATTGGCAGTGCAAAGGCGGCCGTTTTGCCTGTGCCGGTTTGGGCATTGGCAAGCAAATCCTTGCCACGTCGTGCGGGTATGATAGCCTTCTGCTGGATTTCAGTCATATCCCGATAACCACAGGCATCGATGGCACGTTGTAGTTCGGATGAGAGGTCGAGTGAGGAGAAAAGCATGAAGGTTCCTAATGTGCAATATTAAAGCTTAATTCAAGAATGTGAATTATAAAGGATTTAACAATAGCGGGTGCAATTGTTTAGGCCTAAAGCGTCTTAAATTTAATATTTTTAGGCGCTTTCATTAGTTTACATTCATTGGTATCCCGTTAACTTAACTGCGTTTCTCTAAATGCCTGTGCCGCAACTCCAGCCACCCTAATGTCTTATAGTCGCTGAATTTCCGACACCAGCACTACCTCAGTGCTCCTGCCCTACGCCCTAAAGGGGCTGGCAAATTCTGCTAAAAATCATTCCAAAAACTTTATCGAGAATGACGTTTACTTTATTGCGGGAAATAATTTTGGTGGTTTTCTATGATGTGTTAATTGCTCATAGGCATAAGCAAATTCAAACAGACGGGCATCATCAAACGGGCGCGCTAAAAATTGTAAGCCCGCGGGCAAATCCCCCTGCGTGAACCCCATCGGTACCGTTATCGCCGGTTGGCCCGTGTGCGGCGAAATAGTTGGGCTATTATTTCCATGTGCACTAGTACTATCACCGATTCGCCTCGGGGGATTACTCCAGCTGGGATAAATTATTGCATCAATATTATTTTTATCCATCGCGGTCACTACTGCATCTAACAACTGCTTACGCCGATAATCACCACCAACATCAACACACGGTGGCTGCATTTTTTGTGGCTCAACATTAGTTGCATCAGCCCATTTAATTGCCCCTGCACTACGTTCTAAATATTGCTTTCGATCCAGCATTTCCTTAAAACTTTTCACGGGATAATTTTTATCTGAAGCGTTATTTTCAAGTGTATTCAGATAACGATTTAAATCATATTTAAAGCGACTGCAAAAACCTGTGGCCTGACTTAACTTGTTAAAATCTTTTATTTCAAACGGGTCAATAATTATCGCACCTGCAGATTCAAGATCAACTATCGCCTGCTGCATAAGATCTAATACTTCAAAATCAGCGAAGTCTGTATCAAACATGTCTCTAAGCACACCAAGCCTTGCACCTTTCAGCCCATTAGCATTTAAATTTTCAGCATAATTAATTTTTAGTTTACTTTGTGCATTATGTGTAATCGGGTCCGCTGCATCATATCCAGCAATCACCGTAAAAACTTTTGCCGCATCTTCAACCGTACGCATCAGTGGCCCGCCAATATCGCGATTTAAAACCAGCGGCACTATTCCATCACGACTGGTTAACCCTATAGTAGAGCGCATTCCCACTAATGCCAAATGCGATGCGGGACCTCGAATAGAATTCCCGGTATCTGTACCCATTCCAATAACGCCAAAACTCGCCGCAATAGCCGATGCTGTTCCGCCACTGGAACCCGCCGGCACATAATTCAAATTATAAGCGTTGAGCGTTTCACCGTGGGTAGAGCTAATTGTTTCATACGGACTGAATGCCCACTCACCCATATTAGACTTAGCAATGATAATGGCACCCGCCTCGCGCAAGCGCTTTACCATAAACGCATCATCCGCTGGCAGCGATCCTTGCAGTGCGATTGCCCCGGCTTCCGTTGGCATATCGGCGGTGTCAAAATTATCTTTTAATATAACGGGAATGCAATGTAGTGAGCGAAGATTATTTGTTTTTATAAATTCTTCATCTAATGCTTTTGCTTTTTTAATGGCATTTTTATTAAGTAGTATTATTGCATTTAAATTTGTACTTTTATCGTAGGCATTTATTCGTGAAATAAATTTTTTAGTTATTGCTTCACAGTTTGTTACATTGTTTTTAAGCGCGTAGTGAACTTGTTGTATTGTGCTTTCAACTGCATTGAAGGGCTTATTTTCAGACTGGGATGGATTATTTGTGCACGCATTTAAAACCAAAAATATTGAGATTAGTAAAAATTTTATTACAAAAGCTATCACTGCTATTCCCTTAGCTTTAAATGTATCGTCATTCCCGAATGCTTGTGTCGGGAATCCAGTGTCTTTGCAGTACTTAAGGTCACTGGATCTGCGACACAAGCATTCGGAGATGACGATTTTGTTAATTTCTTTTTTCATGCCCTGACCCATTGACATCATTTTTTTAGCTTAATATATAATGCTTATTAGTCATGATTTTAAGAGTTAACGGGATAGCAGTAAAAGCTTATATTTATTTTCATAGTTTTAAAGCAACCCAATTTAACGAATATTTTGTGATAGATTTACTGCTAGCTTAGACTATTAAAACTGCGTCCTGCTCACGTAAACGCGATCCGAAATAACCCCCTTCATTGCCCCCCTTATTTCCCCCCTTATTTCTGAGAGAGAGAAGCTAAACGATTCACCAGCCTATTTAAATTTATTTAAAAATTCTAAATATTCTGCTTTGTTCCACGGCCTGCCACCCAGAGCCAGATAGCGAATTTTCCCTTGTGGGTCAACAAAATAAGTAGCCGGCAATCCTCGTGGCTGCCACTTTTCAGTTGCCAGACCATCTTCATCCATTAGCGGAGTTATATCGGGTGCTAATAATCCTAAAAAATTAAACACCGTATCTTCTGACTCAGCGGTGTTAATAATCGCAATATCAAGGTTCGTGCCTTTAAATTTATTTATGATGTCCTGTATTGTCGGAATTTCTTTTCTACAGGGCCCGCACCAGGTCGCCCAGAAATGTACGAATACCCATTTACCTTTTGAATCTTCTATATTGTACGGCTCACCATCTAAATCATTTAGCTTTAATGCAGGCGCTTGCCTGCCGTCCTGTTTAATTATTCCCCGGGGTAACTGAGTAGATGATGTGTCACTTTTGGCATAAGCCTGATTCATTATCAGGCTCAAACTTAATAAAGTTAATGCGAGTAGTTTCATAATATATGTTCTTTAGAGTTATAAAATATTTTAGTTTTTTTCATCCTGCTTACACACTACATTATCAATTCTAACCGTTTTCATTTTTCCCTGTTTATTTTCACCAGTGGGAAAATTTAACACTACCGTAAACGGCTTAGATTGCATAGGAATCGGTATGCGCCCCCCCACTCCTTCTTCTGGATACAGATTTCGTTCCGCCGGCATCAAGGTCCAGTTAAAGGTTGAACGATGCGCCTGTTTTAAATTTATTTTATCCCACTGCTTATCCCAGTATTTTCTATCCTGCTGAACAATATTTTTATCACCCTGCTTAAATTTCCATTTAGCAATGTCTATCCATAAAAAATCATCTGACTTATTATCGACAATTACAGTGACATAGCAGGATGCCATTAACAGGTTAACCGCATCCTTATTAAATTCCCGCCCTTCATAAAAAGACCCGATCTGACTCGGCGCTAACTGTATAAAACGTAAATAAACATCATCATCCTGATAAACCCTGTTTTCATCGGTTGCAGCATAGGCATTAAGCCCAGCTAAGCAGGAGAATATTATCGCCAATACAAATTTTGGTTTATTCATGATTTTCGTAAGAACGGTAACTAAATAGAAAGGATATATTATATTTATTAGATTAAATATACAAACTTAAAACCAGTAAACTCACTTTAACGTGGTTTTGTACGCATATCTTTGTATTCAAATGGATCGGTGTAAATGTTTGCAATTGACACGCCATTTAAAAATGCTTTTTTGCTGGTTGTTAACACCATTTGCGGATTACCACAAATATAGAGCTGGGTATTTTTTGCATCTTCTATTTCTGCAAGTGCGAATTGTTCACATAACCCCGTTCGAATCTTTACATCTGATGATACGCCATCTGAAGGCACACCATCTGAAGTCACACCATCAAAAGTCAAACAGGGATGATAAAAGAAATTGGCTATTGAGTTTTGTAAGGCACTTAACTCTTTATGCAAATATAAATATTTAGCTTCACTGCCCCCATGATAAAAACTAATATTTCCAGTATGTCCCGATTGAATTGCATCTCTGGCAATACCAATTAGCGGTGCAGCACCGGTGCCGGTACCAATGAGCACAATATTGATAGCTGGATTTTCAGTTTTGTAAAAGCATTCACCTATCGGCCCCTGCACATCAACAAAATCACCTTCCTGAAACTCATTAAATATCCAGCCACTCATTTCACCACCCTCTTTGCGGCGCACATGTAACTCAAGAAATGTATCCTGCGATGGCAAACTAGCGAGTGAATAGCTTCTGCTAACGCCATTCGCATTTTTCAAATTAATAAACTGACCCGCATGATAATAAAGCGCACAACTTAGCTCTAACCTTAAACGACAAATATCATCATTATAAAAATGTTTTTCGATTAAACGCGCAGAGCTATACAATGCCTGCTCTTGTATTTGACTGCATTGCTGAATATTTTGCGCGGGTTGCTGGCAAGCAAGGAAATAACCCTGTAAAACTGACGTCGGCTTAAGGCCCCGTTGCGCGGCTGGCTCAACTTCACCTTTTTGAAAAACCAATAAACAACTCTGGCAACTGCCTGACTTGCATGAATAGCTAATGGGTTGTTTATGACGCAACAATAAATCTAAAATGGATTCACCGTCTTCAGGCTCTAATTCGTGATTATTAAATTTCACAATACAGTCTCAGTAATAACATTTAAATTTTTACAGCCCTAATACTTTATCCCTGTTACTTTATACAGGCCGTCACTCATAGCATCAGCCTTGATGTTATTTTTAATACTTTTCATTACAGAGTTTAGGTGGAATTTGTGATTAGTCAAAAATGTAGCGAGGATTGTTCAAAAATATTTTGATAAACATTTTTAACCACAGAAAAAAAACGCATTAATTAAGACGCATTTTAATCGTACAAAAAAGCCACTGGATTTCAGACTTCGCTGGATTAATATAATTGATGATTGTGATTATTGATAATGACAGAATCCGAAATTCAATTTTAGAAAAATCATTACCGGCACTTCAAAATAATCAGCTTACTTAGCTGGCAGGGTTAAATTATTATTAGTATCGCGACTATGTCGAATCAACGAATTGCCTGCTTCTCCCTGCGATAGTTTTAACATTCTGTCATATAACAACACATTCACCGTCGCCGCTAAATTCATGCAGCCATTAGTGGGGATATAAACCACATCATCAGCTTGATCAATAATGCTTTGAGGCAGAGAGCCATCTTCCGGCCCAAAGATATAACAGGCATTTTCAGGGTGTTTATAATCGGGCAAAACAGTGGCATTTTCAACGAGCTCGACGCACACAATTCGGGTATCGCTTGAAACGGCTGAAGTTAGGCAGTTCACCGCTTGCAGGGGAATATCGTCACTCACACGCCGACGAATCTTAGGTGACTTCGGGTTTAAAGACAGGGCTCTGTAATAACGGCTGCCGGTATAAAACACCGCATCAACCCGATAGTTACCCGCGGCTCGCATAACAGAATTAACATTATCAGGGCTTTTGGGGTTAAATAAGCCAATGCTGACGTTTATCGGGTGCATATTTCAACCAGCAACAAAACTAAACCGCTGCTTCATCACCGCTGATTCGCAGCAGCCTTGCCTGCTCTTCTTCCCATGCGGCTTTAATTTCCTGCAGCACCGTATCCACATCCGCCGCCTGTTCATCGGCTTTGAATAATCCGGTTAACTCCGTGTCCGGGGTTAAATCGCCATTTTCATAGATTGCCCAAATCTCTTGCGCATACTGGCTGGATTTTAAAGCCGGGGCAAAATGGCCGTAATATTGACTGATATTATCAACATCCCGGGCGAGCATACGCTGCGCATGGTTATTACCCGCTGCATCTACCGCCTGCGGTAAATCAATAATCACGGGGCCGGCATCATCGACCAGCACATTAAACTCGGATAAATCGCCATGCACCAGTCCGGCACACAACATTTTAATCACGTATTGCATCATAACGCTGTGGTCTTCAAGCGCCTGTTCCGCCGACATTTCCACATCGCCCAAACGCGGCGCCACATAACCTTCACCGTCAGTAATCAACTCCATCAACAACACCCCATCTATACATCCATAGGGCTCGGGCACGCGCACACCTGCATTCGCCAGGCGATATAGCGCATCAACTTCGGCAGTTTGCCAGGTTTGTTCCTGCTCTTCACGGCCAAATTTAGAGCCTTTTGCCATCGCTCGATTTCTGCGACTATTGCGGGTTTTGCGCCCTTCCTGATACTGGCTGGCTTTTTTAAAGCTGCGCTTATTGGCTTCTTTATAGACTTTAGCGCAACGAATATCCGAGCCGCAGCGCACCACATAGACGGTGGCCTCTTTGCCGCTCATGAGCTGGCTTATGACTTCATCAATCAGGCCATCTTCAACTAACGGCTGGAGTCTTTTTGGGACTTTCATGGAAATTTAACTACGCACTCTTTTTATGTGAAAACAATAGATTCATCACCGATGACGCCTGCTGATCGACCTCAATCTTAAGCGCCGCCATATTCTCTATTGCTAATTCCGTTATTTGCCAGCAGGCCGGATTTATATCCAGTGTGTCCGGGGTAATCGGAATATCCTGCAGCGCATTATGAGTGATAGCGTCAGCAATGTGAACTATCGCGGTTTCTTTTTGGTAGCTTAATGCCTTAACTGGCTCAGGGTGAAATTCAGTAATGGTTTGTAAACTATCCGGCAATTGCCATTCACGCATCAATAATGCACCAAGTTGCGCATAATCAAAGCCCAGCACCTCACGCTCTGCCACATACAGGGGTATGTTTTTCTGCCTCGCCCTTTCAGCGCAGGCCAGCGATTCAGCGGGCAATTCATGATAGCTAATTAAATGCCCAATACGGCGCAGTAAACCCGCAATAAAGGGACGCTCGGTATCCAGCCCTTTGCAATGATAAGCCAGTAAACGGGCGCTAACTGCACAATAAACGCTATTAAACCAGAAATCATAAATATTTAAAGCATCATTGCTAAAGCCCGAAAAGCTGTCAATCACCACCGTTGCCAATACCAGATCATGCACCTGCTGAGTGCCCAGCAGATTAATCGCATGGGTCATGGTGTCAATCTGAGAGGGCAGCCCAAAATAAGCACTATTGACAAGTTTTAGCAAACGCGCGGTGATGGCGGGATCGTGCACAATGATTTGCGCCACATCCGACATGGAGGCATTGGGTGAATTAATGACACTTCTGAGGCGAATATAAACATCGGGCAGGGAAACGAGTTGTACTGATGAGTTAACGAGACTTTGGGCTGTTTGCATATTATCGAGTTTTTATCCTTAAATAGCTGCTGGTTAATTGTTAAAAATCATTCGTCCGGTACATAAAATTCAGTTTGTGTGCCGATGCCGCTTTCAGTGTCGTATATTTTAAATTCATGGGTACCAATGCGAATCTGATCACTGTGATTGAGGCGCTGATTGGTAATTTTTGTACCATTAACATACACGCCATTGGTGCTGCCGAGGTCTTCTAGTGTTATGTCATAAATCGCGTCCATATAAGGGCTACGCTGAATCACAAACCTGGCATGGTTAGTACTCACAACCCCTTCATCTAACTGCAGGTTATTATTCTGGCCACGGCCAATCGTATACTCGCCTTCTTCAATCTCAATATCTGAGACCACAACACCATTTACAATATGTTTTAGCTTAATCACGCTCTACAACCTTCTAGTAATTTCAATATCTATACATTTGTTCAAAAAAATTATAATGCCATTTCGGGTATTATTATAATAGATTAATCACAGTCTGTGAGACTGATTCGGCAATAAGCAGGACAGGTAAATAAAATATAAATAAAATAGCGCTTCTGTACTGTGCGTGCCTGACATAAAATACCCAGCCATACTCCCTTCGGCTAATCCAGCACCTCACCTATACCATTAAGTAAACACTATGACTCAACAATTATCTACACCACAAGGTCAATTTACCCTTAAGCGCTACCCCATCACCAAAGATCAGGAATTACGCGCATGGGATGCCGCCGATGAATATCTGCTAATGCACATAGAGGAGCAGCAAATATTAAAGCCGAACTCAAAAGTGCTTATCGCAAATGATGCATTTGGCGCGTTAACGATAGCGCTGGCTCAGCACAAACCAACATCGATAGGTGATTCATTTTTATCGCAACAGGCAATCACCATTAATCTAACAGAAAATACGTTATCGACAAATACTATCGAATTGCAAAACACCTTTCAGCCGTTAGCCGAAAGGTATGATGTTGTAATAATAAAAATACCGAAGAATCTAGCCATGCTGGAAGACGAGCTTTATAAAATACGCAAACACTGTGATGAATCAACCATTATTCTCGCTGCTGCTATGAGCAAGCACATTCACACATCAACGCTAAAGTTATTTGAGCGTATTATCGGCACAACCAGAACATCACTGGCACGAAAAAAAGCCCGGCTGGTAATGAGCGAATTTGATGCGTCGCTTACCCCCGGGGCATCGCCTTACCCCAGCCAATACATACTGGATGTTACGGATGAGAAGTATATTAATCACGCCAATGTTTTCTCGCGCGAAAAACTCGATTTAGGCAGCCGCTTTATGCTGCCGCATATTCCACAATCCAGTCACTATACAAACATATTAGATTTAGCCTGTGGTAATGGCGTGCTGGGCATCACCGCTGCACAACTCAACCCAATGGCACACATGGTCTTTGTTGATGAATCGTATATGGCGGTAGAGTCTGCAAAAATTAATGCTAAGAATTTATTAGAAGACAATTCAAATTGTGAATTTAAAGTTACCGACTGCTTGCAGGGAATCGAAAATGATTCAATCGATTTAATTTTAAATAACCCACCATTTCATCAAAACCATGTAGTGGGTGATTTTATTGCCTGGCAGATGTTTAATGAAGCCAAACAAAAATTGACTGAAGGCGGGGAGTTAATTATTGTAGGTAATCGACATTTGGGCTACCACATAAAATTGAAAAAATTATTTGGGCGCTGTGAAATGTTAGCGAATAATAAAAAGTTTGTTATTCTTAAAGCGGTTAAGTCATAAATACTTTGCAAGCATTAAAGATCAACATTAAAAACTAATAATTAAGATCACTATGAGCCGGTAACTATAAGTTAAACTGCTTACTTGTCTATCACAACGACTGAAAGTCGTTTCGGTACTTAGCTAAATATATACAACTTAATTAAAAGCCCCCCTCTTAGAAAAAGAGGGGTTGGGGGAGATTTAAAACATTCAGGTTAAAATACTTTATTATAGAACAATAAATACTGAAGCCTTTTAAATCCCCCCTTAATCCCCCTTTTTCTAAGGGGGAGACACTTTAATTCCTTTGCTAAAGCCTTGCACGTAAAGTGCATAGTTTTTACTAGCGAGCTAAAAAATAAAAATGCCAGCCACCTTAAATACTGTAAAGTCGCTGGATTCCCGACCAGTATAATATGCATGGGCATTCGGGAATGACAACACTTTTTAAGTTAACATGGCAGCAGTAAATTCAGGGAATTAAAATTATTAAATTTTACTATCTTCTAACTCAGCAAGTTCACGATCACGAATACCCAATAAATATAAAATTGCATCCAGCCCTAAATTATCAATTGAATGTTTAGCCCGCTCTTTTACCAGTGGCTTCGCGTGAAAGGCTACACCTAAGCCCGCAATCGCCAGCATCGGTAAATCATTAGCACCATCGCCCACTGCAATCACCTGCTCAGTGCTGATGCCTTCCAGCTCGGCAATTTGGGCAAGTAATTTTGCTTTCATCTCACCGTCAACAATATCACCTTTAACTTTACCGGTTAGCTTACCGTCTTCAAAATCAAGCTGGTTTGCGTAAACATAATCCACACCGAGTTTTTCTTTAAGGTGGTTAGCGAAGTAGGTAAAGCCTCCAGATAAAATTGCGATTTTATAACCAAAATGGCGCAGATGCGTTATTAACCGGGCTGCACCTTCCGTAATCGGTAAACTCTCTGCAATATTCTTTAAAACAGATTCATCCATACCTTTTAACAATGCCATGCGTTGACGAAAACTTTCTGAAAAGTTAATTTCACCCCGCATCGCCGATTCGGTAATAGCGGCTACCTGCTCGCCCACACCTGCAGCTTTAGCTAACTCGTCAATCACTTCCACCTGAATTAATGTGGAATCCATATCAAAACAAACTAATCGCCGACTGCGTCGATATAAATTATCCTCCTGCACCGCAACATCAAGATCGAGTTGCTGTGAGATTTGTAAAAATGCAGCATGCATAGCCGCTACATCCTGCACATCACCACTTAAAGAAAACTGTACTGATGCACCCCTCGGTAACGTTCGTGCAACTGAATCATTTTGATCACTTAAAGAAATACGACCTGACAAGCGTGAAATCTGTTCGATATTAAAGCCATGTTCAGTAACAACTTCGGTGACTCGACTTAAGTGCTTTGCACTAATCTGATTAGCGAGCAAGGTCACGATATGCTTAGACTGCCCCTGCGCATTTACCCAGTGCTCATACTCATCCATAGTCACAGGCGTAAAGCGTGCATTTAAATTTAACTCATGAGCTTTAAATAAAATATCTTTAAAAACAGAGCAACTACGCGACGCTTCGGGTGACTCAATTAAAAAACCCAGTGTTAAACTTTCATGAATAACTGACTGACCAATATCTAAAACATTAATATCGTATTCGGCAAGAATAGCCGTTATCGCAGATGTTAAACCCGCACGATCCTGACCCGAGATAGTAATTAACACAACCTCTGACATTTACCACCTCTTCTAATTTATATAAAAGCATTTAGTAGCCCATCAAAATTAAAAACAATCCTCGTCATTTTCGAATGTTTCTATCGGTAATGACGGAACTTCCAGTTGTTTGTTTATTTGATTTACACGTTGCCACAGGATCATATTATATCGTGAGATGTTAAAAACATGAAATAGCATTCGAGAAAAATTAATGTGAAACCTGTGATCAAATAGATTTTATTGATTTAGTAATTCCTGCTCAACCGACAAATACACACCATAAGCATTTTTCCGATGCGCCGCTTTGTAGGCTGGCAAATTTTCGAACTCTGACCAGTCAGCATTATTAAAGGCTTCATCGAACGAAGTCAGGTCATCAACAGCCTCTTTCATAACCGCACGAATTTTTTGTAGATAATTACGGGTTAGTGCTATCGCCTTATCTGGCTGTTTAGCCGCGGCGCCATGCCCCGGTATTAGCGCAGTTAAACGGGTGTGCTTTAATTGATTCAATAGCGCCAACCAGTGTTTAGTATCAGCGCCACCGGTAAACGGTACTCTTCCTTCAAAAATCAAGTCGCCAGAGATTAAAACATTATCCGGTTTTATCAGCACGCTTAAATCGCCATCGGAGTGAGCCAAACCCAGATAATTTAAATTAAATGTAATATCCCCCAGCGTAAAACTGGTGTTTGCATCGACGACCTGATCTGCACCAACTAATCGGGTGTCTTGATTGACCCACGGATACAGCGAAACCCGCCGCTCTTCTAAGCGATTTTTTGCATTAGGTGACTCGAAATAATCCAGATAACCTGCGGGTGCAATTACCTGTGCACCTAAATCTTTAAATACCTGTAAACCATAAATATGATCGGCGTGATAATGGGTGGTTATGACTTTAACAATCGGCTGTTGACTGATCTCTCTAATTTTTGTGATAAATAACTGAGCTAATGATGGAGACCCAAGACTATCAATAATAACAATTCCCTGCGATGTAATCACGGCACTCGCATTTGAAATAAAACCTTCATTGTCAGTCGCCACACCCGGCTGCCCCTGCACATAATAAACATGATCTGAAACTTTAATGAGTTTCATTTCTACCGTAACAGGTTCATAATTTATCTGTGGTGATTTAGCATCGAGCGCATAAACAGATGTGCTAAAAAACATTAATAGCAATATTAAGTTTTGTGTAAGTATTAAATTAAGCAGCGCTTTAAACATTATATTTTTATATTCCCGAAAAACAGCTTTTATGACCTAACAACAAAGATAGCGTTCAATCAATTTTTATTAAATTCTGACAGTATTTAAATAAACCATGTCAATAAACCATGAGAAACTACTCTGTATCTTTCCAGCTGTCTCCCCAGGGAGCCTTTAACCAATTGGATAAATGTTTAAAAAATCCTGTTTTTTTCTTCTCCACAACCACCTCTTCAACTGGAATATCTTCATGTGGTGCAATAATTTCTTCAATTTCCTCAACCACCTGGGGTGAACCCGAGAGTTCAATGCTTTCATAAATTATCGGCATTTGATCAATTGACTTTCCAGATGCGAAGTAATCAGCATTTACTTTCAATTCAGATTTAATTTCAGTTAAAACTTTTTTAACATCTTCAGAGCAACCTTCCTGCCCCAGTAGCGAGCTTACATCTGACTGCAAACTGCTCATGTCTTTTTTAATTAATTCACGGCATTTTTCTTCTTTTACATTAAGTGAAATAATCTGATTTTTAATAAATGCTTCGGGAACCGGTAAATTAAAAGCATTAACGATGGCATTGCGTGTTTTCAATGCAATACGCAACGTGATTGATGCCTGTGACTTCTTTTTAAAACCATTAACAAATTCGTGATAATCTTCTTTTAAGGCATTAGCGAGTTTAGCCCCCGTTGACCCCATTTCCTGTTCAAGCAACTCGTTGCTCTTTTGAGATATTTCCAACACATGCTTGATGTCTCTCTGTATTTTTACATCCGTTGAGGACAAGGTATTTTGAATGGTTTTGGTAGGTTTTTCTTTCAGGCTTTCAGTAAGCAACATAAACTTATTAACGACTTTTTGAGGAATTTGTGATGCGGATTTCCCCATCAAAATTACCGACTGCAAGCCCTGATGCAGTTGATTCAACATGCTGGTTAATTTAACCAGCTTTTGTAAGGCGGCGCGCTTTTGCTTGATTAACTCAAGATCTGTAGTTGTGCTTTTACGGCTAATACCACCCTGAAGTTGTGACATTGAGAAAACTCTAATTAATATAGGATAACTAGTAAGTGTAGATCACTTTTTGCCATGATTACTCAGAATACCAATGAATCATTTAAAAAATTTTATATACAGGTTACTTCTAAAAAGCTGGCAGCAACGCTACAGCATCATTAAATCACTTAATCTTTTTCAGAAAAAGTCACATTCAGTTCCAGAATTGAGCAACTTTCATTATTGTCCATCGTGATCTTTACCTGATCATTATCAATCGCAATGTACTTTTTAATCACTTCAATTATTTCCTGCTGCATGCGAGGCAAATAATCGGGCTGGGTTCGTTGGCCACGCTCATGGGCAACTATAACCTGCAAGCGCTCTTTGGCTAATGAAGCCGAGCTGGTTTTTTTACTTTTAAAATAATCAAAAATGCTCATTATTTTGCCCCTAACAACCTTTTCAGAAACCCTTTCTTTGCAGGCTCGATAAAACGAAACGCCACGCTTTCACCGAGCAACCGTCCCACCGCATCGCTGTAGGCATTTCCCGCATCTGCAGACTCATCAAATATCACCGGCTCGCCCTGATTAGAGGCTTTTAATACTGCTTCCGATTCTGGAATCACACCTAAAAGTGGAATTGCCAGAATATCTTCAACATCTTTTACACTCAGCATCTCGCCTTCTTCAACGCGCTCGGGATTATATCGCGTCAGCAGTAAATGCTCTTTTACGGGCTCAGCACCAGTTTCGGCGCGCAGTGATTTGCTCTGCAAAATCCCCAATATACGGTCAGAGTCACGCACGGATGATACTTCGGGGTTGGTGACTACAATCGCCTGATCTGCATAATAAAGCGCCATTTGTGCACCCTTTTCAATACCCGCCGGCGAATCACAAATAATGTATTCAAAGCTTTCTGCCAGCTCATTTAAAATACTCTGCACACCATCTTGTGTGAGCGCATCTTTATCGCGGGTTTGTGAAGCCGGTAAAATAAATAGCTTGTCATTGCGCTTATCTTTAATCAACGCCTGATTTAAATTGGCTTCTTTATTCAACACATTCACAAAGTCATACACCACACGGCGCTCGCACCCCATAATTAAATCAAGGTTTCGCAGGCCAACATCAAAATCAATAATCACGGTTTTATGCCCGCGCAGCGCCAAACCACTGCCGATTGCTGCACTTGTGGTGGTTTTGCCCACACCACCTTTACCTGATGTTACAACGATAATTTCGGCCAAAGCTGGCTCCTTTAAATTTAGAACATTAATAATTAAATGAAAAATATGAATTTAAAAATAGCGCGGAATTATTCATTAAACCGCTTCGACTTGCAAGGTCTGCCCGTCCAGATAAATCTGCGCAGAGGTTTTCCACAATTTGTCACGCAGAGCATCGCTAAGCATAAAATTCCCCGCAATCGAAATAAGCTCGGCTTCTAAATTAGTACAGAAAACGCGTGCCGTGGTATCACCCTTAACCCCGGCCAACGCACGCCCACGCAAAGTGCCGTATATATGTATATTGCCATCAGCCAGCACTTCTGCCCCTTCACTCACCTGTGACAATATAATCAGATCACCACCCTCCGCATAAACCTGCTGACCTGAGCGCACCGGCCTGGAAATAATACGGCTGCTGTTCGGTTCGGGTTTAAACGAAGTATGTGATGAAGGTGATTTAATTGAAGGTTCAGATGCGTTGATTTTTTTTGAATCAGTAGCACTGGCACGTGAACAGGCATTAGATAAATGAACAAGTCCTGTTTGTTGAATAGCGCGGTTAAAGCGCTGGTCTTCACTTCGAAACGCCATGGGCTGAAGATTATTTTTTCGACAGATAGATACTAACTCAACTAAATCCGCATCCGCTAATTCCTGATCGAGTTTATCAAGGCTAATCACCAATGGAGATTGATTAAAAAATCCCGGCGCCTGATTTATTTTCTGATTTAACGTTTGGGTAAATTCTTCGGCTGAATAACGATAGAGTTCTAAAATAAAGGTGGTAACGACACTGCCTTTTAGCTGTAAGCAAGTATTGCTCATTAATGTTTAGCCTTTTGTATGAATAATATTTGCGCACTGAATTATGCCATATATTTAGATTCATATAATTTTATTTTTGCGGTGTAAGGCTTCACTGGTACTTATTTAAGCAGTATCAGAAACGTGAGTTATCGATGAGACATACCTGTAGGAGTTAGCTTTAGCTGACGATGTTTTTTGCGATGCAAAGCCAGCCTGGCGTTTATGCTCAGCGCAATCATTATAACTCGCTTTGCATCTCACCTTACTTCATCAGCCAGACTTCGTCAGCAAAAGCTAACGCCTACCTGGTTTCACTAAGTCAATGCCATTCGGATCAGACTTATCTTTCAATGCATTAAAAATCACTGAGTATGATTTAACGTAACTTTCCAATTACATTAATAAAATATTTATCAACGGTAAACAAATACACCATTATGGGAAATGCAAATATCACTGGCAGCAAAACACGAATAGCCAAACCAACAGTAAAAGAAATAGGAGACTTAATGACTTTTCTCAATCGCATTACCCACTTACCACTATCTGGCGCAATTTTATTTATCAATGCTGTAGCAATAAAACTAACAATCAAAACATATATGGGAATAGAGATCATTGAGAGAAAGGCTTTAAATTGATCTTTATGTAAAATAATTCCTACAATATCAATCTCTGCATATTGTTTTAAACCATAATTAATGCCGCAAAAAATCAAGCCCACTAACACCAGCAAAGGTAAGCTAACCAACATCAAACTAATCATTTGTTTAAAATCCAGAGTGCCTTTAAATAAATGAAATAAGGGTTTTAAAAACAAATTAGATGCTACTTCAAGGTGTTTATGTACAATCTCATCCCTGGTAGATAGCTTTTCAATATAAGCTGTAAAATCCCAATTACCTTTTGCCGTTTCAGAAGACTGATAATGTGCGGGCAATTTAATCAGCCGACTTTCCGACATTTGATAACCATCAGCCTGTAAACATCCAGCTTCTATGTCGGTAAATGAATCCAGATCTGTACGCATTTTTGATAATGCGCGCTGCATATCTTCATGCACATCAAATTCCTGTTTGCAGGATATAATGCCATCTTTCATTTTACTGCCCGGTGCATCTTTTATGGGCTTTTCATTAAACTCTATATCCTTTGCAAAAATACCACGAGTTAAGTGCATATAAGCCACATGCCCATCATAAATTTTTTCTGCACTGTTCACCATCTCCTCACGCACCCGGCCCGTAAAGATTGAACTCATAGTCATTAACACACTTACTGCACCTGTTTGCGGATTATCCGTTGCATCACTTTGCCCGGAAGCATCGCTCACAATAAAATCCGTACAGCGTTGATCCGGATCCGGATCGAGCACGCCCGCAATGCCCTGATTATCAAACACACCACCATCCACCAGCTGCACCTGACGATCAAGATATAAATTGGAAATAGCTAACGGTGGAAATAAACCCGGCACACCTGCCGACGCAGCAACCGCTTTTCCCAACTTAAAATCTTTTTCTTTACGGGTTTCAATTTCATCATAATACACGCGACGATAACGGTCCTTTTTATCCATGTCGCGGAAGTATTCATTACGCGGTGGCACTTCCCCCATCCAGCTTGCGGTAAAGCACCAGTTGTGACCCGAATTTAAACTCGTTGCATTAAGCACTAACACCGGCACTTTATGCGTGCGTGACTTATTACCCAGGGTTTCATGCCCGGGCTTAAACTCACCGTTCGGAATATCCTTTGGATTAATTAATAAATCACGCATACCGATAGGTCTATCACCCACATCAATTAAGGGCGCGTAAATTTCTGAATCATACAATTCACCAATGGCATCTGATCGAGAATAACCGGGTAGCAACATTTTTATATTTTTTATGATATTTGCAAAGGTTCGCATGCGAAGATTTTTTTGTACCGCACTCAGAAAATGTTTTTCCAGCTTTTGCACAACTTCAATATAATCACTATCCTGTATCTGTGCATCGGATTTTGATTCTAGTAGTTCTTTTAAAATAAGATAATAAGCGGCCCCGACAATCGAGCCACCAGAAACGGTTGAAATAACTTCAACGTGTTTTAAAGTGCCTAATTCGGCCATTTTAGCCATCACACCAATATGATAAAAAGAGGCTCGAAACCCTCCCCCTGACAAACACAAACCCAATCGATTACCAGCCGCTTCTTTATCCATTTTCATTCTCCAGTATTTATTATCATTTTATGAAACTACTTAACCGCACTACACTCCTGCCACAAACCTGTATTGAAATTTTACTTTAATACTCACTTATTATTTCATTTGCCAGACAATAAAGCATTATAATTCTCAACAATTCCAATCCAGCAAACTACATATTAATATAATGAAATACTATTCATGATTTAATGCCATTTCATTGATCGCGCTGCTTCTGCTCAAAAAACTATCAACTCAACGACTATGGGATGAAAGTCGTTGAGGCACTCGACTAATACAAGTAAATTAAAATTTATTATACCGGTGCCCTCTTTGAAAAAGAGGGCGTATGAATATTGTAGGCCAGGATGACGGGGAGATTTTAAAACATTCAGGTTAAAATGCTTTATTTATAGAGCAAGAAATGCTGAAACCTTTTAAATCCCCCTCCATCCCCGTTTTTCTAAGGGGAAGAAAACTTAAGCTTGCTAAAAAAACACCTATTTTCTCGTTCAGCTTTCATTCAGTTAAGTCATGGTACTTTTAAACCATCAGATCAACCCTGACATAATCTGGAGATAAAATATGAACATTTTTAAATCACACAACCTACTGATTAGCGCCCTATCAGCGATGATTGTTTTTGCGCCTGCAATTGCAGCGGCTGATAACTCTGAGCGAAATCGCCATGCTACCAATAAACATCACCAGTCTCAGACTAATCGACCTGGACATAATCAAACTGGGCGGGTTAATCAGCATGCTTATCGCCAAACTCATAACAGGCACAATCAACACAACTCAGTACATAATAATGTGCGCCATAACTACAGCTATAACCCGCCGGTTACATTTAGCTACTACGCGCCTGCGGTGGTTGCCCCACACAATACAAACTTGATATTTGGGATACGCACCCATAATGCTGGAATTTTTATTTCCCACTAGGATGTCATCATGGGATATCACCCGGGATATCACCCGGGATATCACCCGGGATATCAACTGGGATATCAACCGGGATATCATTTATGAATAGCAGTCAAAATGGGAGGCCGCCATAAAGTCCGTTCACCAACTATGGTAGCCATTGGCGCAGAGGTGTAAACTAGTGCTGCTTTGACTACTAAAATAAACATATGAAAACATTACCCCATTGCCTGCTATTCACACTAATCCTTTTATTCAGTAGCTCAGCACTGGCTATTAACCAACAACAGGCCGCCAACATTGCTCAACAAAGCAACCCTGGTAGAGTGCTTGCGATTAAAAAAAATGCCGGAACATTTCAGGTAAAAATCCTCAGCTCAAATGGTGATGTGCGCATTATTTTAGTGGATGCAAAAAGTGGCAAAGTACTTAATTAATCAATGCGTATTTTAATTATTGAAGACGAACTGGCGTTACTCACCAGCATAAAAAAACAGTTAGCATCCGAAGGCTATATTGTTGACACCAGCAGTGATGGCAATGAAGGTTATTTTTTTGCCACTGAATATCCACTGGATGCGGCAATTATTGATATTGGATTACCCGGCATGTCGGGCATTGAAATCATTCAAAAACTACGTGCACAAAATTCCACCCTGCCGGTATTAATTCTCACTGCCCGCAGCCGCTGGCAGGAAAAAGTCGAAGGGCTGGAAGCCGGTGCCGATGATTATCTGGTAAAACCTTTTCAAATGGAAGAACTACTGGCGCGCTTAAAAGCCCTGCTTCGACGCGCCGCTGGAGCTGCAACTAATGAATTAAGCTGCGGCGGCATTACGCTAAAACCCGACACCCAGCAGGTAATGCATAACGAAAAGATAATAGAGGTCACGGCTTTCGAATACCGCATGCTGGAATATTTAATGCGCCATAGCAATGAAGCCGTTTCTAAAGCACGCCTTGCCGATTACCTCTACCCCCACGACGATGACCGTGACAGCAATGTAATTGAAGTGCTGATCGGTCGCCTGCGTAAAAAGCTCGACCCGCATAACAAACTCAAACCCATCGAAACCCTGCGCAACCGTGGCTACCGTTTTACACTCTGCGACAGCACCAAAAATACGGGCAACTAATGTCGCTTAATTTACGCATTATATTAAGTGCAAGTGTGGTGTTAATGATCTTTATCACTCTCACCGCCGCGGCCCTTAACCGCGCATTTATCGATAGCAGCGAAAGCGCCCTGCGTGACAAACTCACCAGCCAGTTATATGCACTACTGGCTGCCGCCGAAGTTAATGACTCCGGAATTTATATGCCCAGCAGCGAGCTCGATGCCCTGCTCGGATTACCCAGCTCTGGCGTGTATGCCTATATTACAGATTCAGCCGGTAAAATATTATGGCAGTCATCTTCTGTATTGGGTGCAAAACTGCCCGCCGCAAAATCACTCGCCAGCGGTAAGAAACAATTCGAAAAAGTAGAGCTATACAATCAGAGCTTTTACACGTTTGCTTATGGCATTAACTGGGTGACTGACAGCCGCGACATTGCATTAACATTTAACATAGCAACAGATTTAGTTTCATTTAATAAACAGCTAGCAGAATTTCGCACGACATTATGGCAATGGCTATTAGGCATGGCAGGTTTATTGCTTTTAACGCAAGCGGCTATTTTACGTTGGGGGCTATTGCCATTACGCCGTGTCGGTAGCGAACTGAATAATATTGAAACCGGTAATCAACAACAAATCGAAGAAGATTATCCACAGGAAATCTCACATCTCACTCGCAACATTAACCGTTTGTTGAAACAGGAGCGCGAGCAAAAATCCCGCTATCGGAATGCCCTCGGAGATTTGGCCCACAGCCTGAAAACCCCACTGGCAGTTTTGCAAAATGCTTTAACCGATAAGACAACTCAAACCAGTAGCGCGGATATGCAAGAACAACTCAAACGCATGAACAGCATTGTCGAATATCAACTACAACGCGCCGCCACTGCAGGCACTTCGAGCAGTGTAAGTGAAATCAGTTTACTGCCGGTTATCAACCGAATGCTCGATTCTTTAAATAAAGTCTATCGCGATAAAAACATACAACTAAAAATTAACGTAGACGCCAGCCTAAGCTTCAAAGGTGACGAAGGCGATTTAATGGAGCTGCTCGGCAACTTGCTCGATAATGCTTATAAATGGGCGAATCATCACATAGAAATCAGTGCGAGCTATCAACATAAAAAATTACAGATACACATACAGGATGATGGGCCTGGAATTGCGCCAGCGCAAGTCGTGCAATTATTGCAACGCGGTGTACGCGCCGATCAAAACGTAGCTGGGCATGGCATTGGCCTGTCAATTGTGCGCAATATTGTAGACGCCTATCAGGGGCAATTAGCAATCACTAAAAGCCCGCTCGGCGGCGCACAAATTCAACTGACATTTTAACCCCCCACCTTCGTTTTCGTTCAGCTACCGTTCAGCTAGCTCATGTTTAAATAAAACCATGATTTAGCAACAGTTGAATAAAGCGGAGAGCGGCAATGTCGTATCATAAAAAATCAATTCAAAAAAATATTCCAGCCATACTTTTAAGTGCATGTGCACTTATTTACACTACAAGTAGCGTTGCAAACACAGACAATAGTTCGGTTGATTTTGAAACTGAAAGCATCAGTCAATCCGTTAGCTATAACGCCAACAATATACCCACCACATCAGAGCAACTTGAATCAACTAAAACTATAGTTACACAACCATTAGTTAAAAGCACACTGCTCACTGAATTAAGCAATACCGAAAAAGCACAGGACATAAATTATTACAACACGTCCTATGATTTTAGCATTTACAATGCCACTGCAACTTTAATGGATGACATGGATTATGATGGTTTCTACCATCACTTCAGTGTAAGCATTGATGCGGACACCACATTCAGTAGCGCACGGGTTTATGCAAAGCTGTATTTAAGTTATCAGGGTGGACCCTGGAATTATTATGCCAGCAGTGACGCGTATTATATTTACGCTGACAGCGATCAGGACAGAATTATTATTGAAACAGAACTTGCAGATGGATACCCTGCCGGATTTTATGATATTCGCATAGAACTTTATGATGCTACATATAATGAATGGCTGGTTAGCTACGGCCCTTATGATAATTACACCTTGAGCTCACTAGCACTCGAAGATAGTTATGAGGATAGTTACGATGATAACCCGCACAGTAATTCATCTCACTATATCGAAACTGACATAGCGTATGTCGGAAATGGCGCAATGAGTTTTATGCTGTTATTAATTCCAGCGTTAACATTAATGAGAAAACGTTATAGTTAACACAGGTTTTCATGCATATCATGATTTAATGTTTAGATTACTGCGTAAAGTTAACTTGAAATTTATCGTCATTCCTGCCTTCGCACACTAGTGCACGGAATAAACATACGCCATTATCTATATCGATAAATTAAGCCACGCCTCCCCCTCAGAAAAACGGGAATACAAATAATGTAATGAACTACCAGATACATCGTGCGTACCGGTAATAACATTGAGTGGAATTTAAAAGCGTTCAGGTTTCAAACACTATACATACAGTGTTCAATATGTAACAAACTAAACATCCTCACTGACTTAAGCCTAAAAAAGTAGGCGTTAGCTTTAGCTGACGATATTTTTTTGCGCTGCAAAGCGAGCCTATCGTTTATGCTCAGCGTAACTATTACGGCTCGCTTTGCATCGCACGTTGCTTCGTCAGCTAAAGCTAACGCCTACAGGTATGCCTTCTTGATGACTTACGTTTCTTATATTGATTAAATAAGTGCCATTGCTCTCAGAATTATATAAATTATGTTACGCTGTCATAAGCCAACCCGCATCACAACGCCGACTAGCTACAATAAGAACATAACTGATAATCATCATTAAATAAATCCATTAAATATTTAAACTTTTACAGGATAAAAAATGTCGAACGAATCATTAAATTTAACCCCTGATTTATACACATACTTACTCAACAACTCATTACGCGAAACTGAACTACAGAAAAAACTACGCGAACACACTCAAAACATTGAACTCTCCCAAATGCAAATTGCACCCGAACAGGGGCAGTTCATGGCATTACTGGTTAAACTATTAAAGGCCAAAAAAGCCATAGAAGTTGGCGTATATACGGGCTATAGCAGTTTAGCGGTTGCGCAGGCTATGCCCGAAGACGGACATATTATCGCCTGCGACATTAACAAAGAATGGACTGATATCGCCAGAGACTACTGGAAACAGGCCCGCATTGATCATAAGATTTCATTACATCTTGCGCCCGCCGTAAAAACATTAACCGATCTAATTAACGACAATCAAAGCAACACATTTGATTTCGCATTTATTGATGCGAACAAAACCAGCTACGAGCAATATTTTGAACTTTGCCTAAAACTGCTTCGCACAGGTGGGCTTTTATTAATAGACAATACGCTTTGGGGTGGCAGTGTTGCTGATAATAAAATCAACGATGATGATACCATTGCGATTCGCGAATTAAATAAAAAGCTCAGGCTAGACAAAAGAATTGAACTTAGTATGTTACCCGTGGCTGACGGACTTACACTTTGTTTGAAGCGTTAATATCCATATCAAAAGCATTACACAATTCTGGTTTTAATTAATTGCCTGTAGATTTAGCAACATGTGACCCTCTAAAACCATCTCATTCATTAATCAAATCACTGCTGCCCATACAACAGCCAGTAACCTACGCTGTCATAATTCACACCGTTTAATAAAGTGCCTGCAATAATTAAACAGGCGATGGTTAAAAACACCATTCTTTGAGCTGTCACCTTCTTTCCTCTTAGCATTGCATGAGCTATCTCCTACTGTCCTTTAGGTGTGCGCATACCCGGAAATGAATTTTCAACCGGGCTGTGTTTGAAAAAACCTTTTAAACCCGCTTTGTTTAACAGGTAATAGGTAAAGCAACCAGCGCACCAACCGGCTAATGCAAACACGCCGAGCGCGAGAATTAACAAACTTAAGCCCCAACCTAATTCGCTTGAGCCGTTATAAATAAAATAAACTGATAAGCTGGCTACGACAAAACCAATAATTGATACAAAGCGATGTGGCTGCATATTATCTTCACGCCAATCGGTTTTGATAATTCCAGGTGGCCGTAAGATTAGTCGATAAATAAAAATAAAAGGATTTAATATAGGGGGAAATAATAGTTAAAAAAAAACCACACAACTTTGCATGACGCGCAATTCATTTTGGTCAACTACTTTGCTTTTTATCGATTCGCTCATGATGACACCCATTGTTAATAACAGGTGTTTATCTCATGGAAATATCAACAAGCTAATAACTCACACTGAGCGCTAAACACAGCGCCATAAATACAGGGATTGCTGTTTCTATTGATTCAATTTCACAGTTCAGATTCGACCACACCAGCCGCAGTTATCTGCGGCTGGTGCAGGACATTAGTTAGACTCTACGTGACGCTCGTAAAGCGCCTGAACCGGGCGCTCATTATCAACGTAGTATTCTCTAAAGGCTTTAATCTGTTTCTTAAAAGCTTCAACAGGCTCTTTAAGCAAGTACCACTGCACATTTTCTGAACAGGGAGGTGTTGTGAGAGAGCCAACGTAGTGGAAGTAGTGAGATGTATCTTCTGGCAGAAGGTCCTGAGGATTGACCTTGATTTCGCCACCCACATTGTTAATTACGTTATTTAAAAATGGATCTTCTGCGCCCTCTTTAAAAAAGACAGCGACAACAGCAAGCTGCCTGGTCTTCGTATTTTGGTGCACCATGTGAGCCACCATATCGTAACGCTTACCATCTACCGTGTGTTCGCTCTTGCCATGAAAGTGAAACTGAAGCAATTTGAACTCTTCACCATTAAGTTTAATCGTACCGCCTGTCTTTGGTGTTACCTTAATTGAGTGACCATTGTCGATAACAGATGCGGTTGTATTAATGTCTTCATGCATCGAAAGCTCATACTGATGATTCATCGCTACGGTTTTACCGGGAATGATGTTAATCGGTGACTGTGAGTGCCCCGTACCACATGTTTTTGAAAATTCACTCCAGTGTGCAGGACCATTTTCAGAGTAGTCCCAGTGCTTTTCATGCGATCCACCATGAGCTGCTGTATTTGCTTGTGCTTCATGTGAAGCAAATCCTGTCATCACTAACGTGGCTAGTGCACCCATGGTTAATATTGATTTTTTCATATTCATTTTTTTAATTAAACTCCGGGTTCGTTATGTAGTTAGTCAGTATAACGGGCCAGTCGAATCAGAGTCAAACCAGAAAACTCTAAAGAAAACACCGCTTTGACTGACATGAATGTCAATGCCGATGGATGAAATAAAGCAGGCTAATTAGAGAAATAAGGAAAATAAGAGCCAGAGATAAATTGTTTCAAATAATAGAATTAATTGTTCTCTGGCCCTGTTTTAATTTAATGTAGATACCTTGATTGATCATCACATTTTCAGATTAATCTGATATCAGGGTGAAGAGTTATCTATTAATCTATACAAATACATCTGGTTGATTACTATCAAAATGAACGTATTACTATTGATTTATAATGTTATTTACGGTGAATTATAAAGTATGACTTAAGACTTATATTTAAAATATTTATATAATTTTATCTTATCAAAATGAACAAATCTAAATGCTCTAGTTTTTATTAATTACTCTAAGAGCAGCTTAGAATAATTCATTTTAAAAGGAGCTTTATGATGAATGTATTTATCAGCTCTAACCAACAATTATATTATTCTATCCTCCGTCTATTCGGAGTCGTTCTTCTCAGCCTGATACTCATAACATGTGGTGGCGGTGATTCAGGTTCAACTGCCGTGACACAAGATGATAATCAGACATTAGTTCTACCTGATTTTCTTGCTAATAAACTAATCGGTTTTGTTATGGATAACGAAGGCGAGCTTATTCCTTTTGCATCACTGGGTGGCGCATCTACCGGAAGTGTTGGAATGACTACAGGTGCTGCTACACCTACCGCCAGTGGCTGGTATGAGGTGCGTGCGAAAGGTTATGCCACTTCCTATACCAGAGCGAGTGGTAAAATTGATGATATTACGGTCATCAGCACCTCTCTTACGCCTGTAGACGCTGTGGCATTTCATTCGGTAGGTGGTGATGCCACAGTAGTTACCGTAGGCGATCCAGCCTCACCGACATTAGAAGCCAGTTTTACTGCCGCTACATTTGATGTGGATGCCGTAATAGAGCTCACAGCACTTGATCCTGGTTTACTAAATAACGCTTATGCAGATAAGGATACATCAGATAACCTATACATAAATTATCCTTTCGTAATTAGCGCACGAAGTGCCAGTGACGATAGTCTTTTGCAACCGGCTTCGGGTCAGGTGGTTGAAGTGACACTGACTGATAATGGTGATCTGGGTAATCCACCACGTTTGTTCTGGTTTGATCCTGATCAGGGCATGTGGATTGAGCAACACGATGCAGCCTGTTTTCGAGTGGATGCCAGCCATGTGAGTTGCCAGCTTAGCCATTTTTCACAGCACACAGGCGCTAGCGACTCTCCACCACCTCCATCCTCAAACGGAACGGATCATGCAAATGCCAAAAACAATACTGATAAAGCACATAATGATAGATCTAGAGAAATGGCCATTATAGAAATTCTTGGAGGAGAGAATGAAGTCTGTGGCATCTTTTCTCAAGAAGTATTAGATGCATTTAAACAAGAAATAGATGCAGCACTTGCAGCAGCAGATGCAACAATTGAAGAAATAAATGCAGCACCTGATGCAGCACCGGCTAAAGCAGTTGTAGCAATTGGTGAAGCTGCAAAAGCCAAATTAGCGGATACCGCAGGCAGATTACAAATAAATAATATAGAAGGTGCTGGCCTGGATGGTGGTGCCTGTGATCATGTATTCAGTGATGCGTTTCCAGATTATTTACCAGAGTATGATCATCCAGTTGAAGCTTTAAAAGCCAAGATGGGAGAAGTGACTATAAAACTAGGAAATAAATTACTCAAAAAACCACAATGTCTAGATATTCCTTCTTTTGATAGAGTAATAGCAGAATCAATATTGCTGTTAGGGGGAGCACATGACAGCACTATTGCGCTTAACAATGAATTTGGCGATTTACTTAATAAATGCAATATCTGGGAAGGCCAAATTAAATATTCACTGATTTTACCCAGGGCAATATCAATAACCATTCTTGATGACACTCTATGGTCTAGTGGTGCCTTCCTCTGGCAGGAATACCACGACTTCAGCATGGTATTACACGCATCACCTAACACAAGTAAAGAAGATTTTGGTGATTTTGAAGGTACGGATAAGGTCACAATAGAATTCCCACAAGTAGAATATCGAGAATATATTGATCAAGCTCCCTGTAGCTTTCCTGTTTATCAATCCTACTTTAGGAGCGGCCAGCCAAATCCGGGGGTAATAGAGGCCAGTTTTACAGGTAATTATGTTGATGGTAATAGTTATGTTCCTGACAATTTTACTGCAGCCAGTAATATTAATATTGACTGGGGCTACTTTGGGACGGGCTGGGAATTCAATATTGATATGGTATGTGTTAAAGACGATGATGAAACAGTAAGCCTCTCTGATCCATACCGTGGTCAACTTGTTGAGCAATATGCTGATTATCAATATTACTATGGTGATTCAGCAGATCCGGGAATTTATGTGTTTAACACTTTTAGCTATGAAAACTTTCTATCTATTTGGGAAATTTTGGACCAGGGCCCCACTCAACAAGCAAAGCCTACGTCTAAAACCAACCCTTTTGCAGTATCCTATTACAAAGGGATAAAAATTTTAGATGATGCATATAGCTTTGGTTTAATGGATGGCATGCAGATTATCATGCGCTGGGAAATAGTGAACACAGATTACACCACATATAGTCCTGAAGCGGGTCATTAATTTGCTTGCGATATTTCTAAGTCAATAATTTTTCGATTTATTAGGGAGATAAGTTTAAAGACTAAGGAAAACTAAGAACTAAGGGATCAGAACTAAGAGAGACTAAGGGGTCGGACTAAGGGGTCGGACTAAGGGGTCAAATCTTGGACTAAGGGGTCAAATCTTGACTTAACATACAGGACTAAGGACTAAGGACTAAGGACTAAGGACTAAGGACTAAGGACTAAAGGACGGTGTAAATAATTCTGTGTAACTGCCATTTTTAAATGTAGTCAGTTAATCGTTCTTCAAACTCAATCATAAACCGATTCAGTGCAGCTTTCCAATTTCTT
>Ga0316205_10000326_pt1 | contig 98247 bp, 94 predicted proteins | sample 3monthpyrite_MG_FD_204941 | JGI IMG/M metagenome (GOLD analysis project Ga0316205, IMG submission 204941) | Microbial mat bacterial communities from mineral coupon in-situ incubated in ocean water Damariscotta River, Maine, United States -... | ecosystem: Environmental > Aquatic > Marine >... | reverse complement strand
AGAAGTCATCAGATATAAACATCAATACTCTTTTAAGTCCACGGTTAATGAGGTTTCGAAAAACCTCCATCCAGGTTGATTTATTTTCATGTCCAAAAAATGGATAGAAGCCCGGCACTTGTTTGTTGGGACTGTAAATAATTCTGTGTCAATTTGATAAAATTGAATACAGAAGGAAGAACAGATGAAAATGGAAATAGATGTTGCAGAGTTTGCTGCCCAACTAAAAGCAGGTAAAGGTATTGGTGGTAAAGATGGTGCATTAAGCCCTTTAATAAAACAATTCACAGAGATGGTACTACAAGCCGAATTAGAAACTCATTTATCTCAAGACCTTGAAAGAAACCGTAAAAATGGTACAAGTTCTAAAACAATGAAATCAGCAAATGGAACATTCGATCTTGAAACGCCAAGAGATAGAAATGGTAGCTTTGAACCAGAGCTTGTCAAGAAAAATCAAACACATATGTCAGATGAATTAGAGAGTAAAATGCTTTCTCTTTTTGCTCTTGGCAATAGCTACTCTCAAATAGCTGACCATATTGAAGATATGTACGGCGTACATTTCTCTAGACCTGCAATAACCGCAATCACTGAGCGCGAAGCCTGCCCTTGGGGTATAAACTAATACCAAAGCTAGAAGAGTGGAAAAAAAGACCTCTTGATTCAATCTATCCATTTATTTATCTTGATGCTATTCACTATAAGGTAAGAGATGAAGGTCACTATGTTTCAAAAGCCTTTTATACAGTTCTTGGAGTAAATCTAGAAGGTAAAAAAGAGATACTTGGTCTCTATCTCAATGAGAGTGAAGGAGCTAAGTTCTGGTTACAGGTACTTACTGATTTACAGAATCGTGGTGTAAAAGATATACTCATTGCATCAGTGGATGGTCTTAAAGGCTTTCCTGAAGCTATAAACTCAGTATTTCCACATACTGAAGTACAACTTTGCATTGTTCATCAAATACGCAATAGTCTGAAATACGTAGCGTCTACAAACCAAAAAGCATTTGCCAATGAACTCAAAAAGGTTTATCAAGCTTTCACCAAAGAAGAAGCTAAAATTGAACTTGATAAATTAGAAGAAAAATGGGGTAAGAAATATCCTATTGTATTTGAATCTTGGAGAAATAAGTGGGATAATTTATCTAACTACTTCAAGTATGCAGAACCTATCAGGAGGGTGATTTACACTACAAATATCATTGAGTCTGTGCATCGCCAATTTAGAACTCTCACCAAGACTAAAGGAGCATTTCCAAATGATGACAGCTTACTAAAATTGCTCTTTGCAGGTATTCAAAATGCCGAAAAAAAATGGACTATGCCGATACGAAATTGGAGTTTGACAATCTCTCAGCTCAATATTCATTTTAAGGAGAGACTAAAAGACGCTTTAGGATTATGATACAATCTTAGGAAAAATTAGGTGTTGACACAGAATTTATTACACTCCCGTAATTTTTTGACTTAATGAAAATTATGGGGGGGGGTCTAAATCATAATTTTTTATGATAATGAACCAAGTAAAAATCCACTATAGTAGATTTCAAACTTTTATTAAGTCCACTATGAATATTCATCAACTTTTTCATAGATGATAACACTCCGCCATCAATACATTTGTCGTATTGTCTATTTTAAAATCCGTATATTTTTGATAGATAAAAAGGTAGGGTAAATTTCTTCTAATACTTCTGTACGCGGATACAATTTTTGGATGGGTGTATGAAACTTTTTGAGTAGTTTCATTTGTAGATTTTTCTAGTAAAACATCTTTGTATTTTGCATACCATTCATCTAGTTTTTTAGTAAATCTTGCTTCAGTAGTAATTGTTAAATTACGCATTATTTTTTGAAGGTCTATCGCAATATCTAATTTAGGATTTCTAGTCTTTCGTTGATGGAATTGGCATAGTTGTATAGGATATTCCTTAAACACCTTGTTTAAGCCTTTAAAGCCATCTGTAATAACTTCATTTATGGTGTAGCCTAGAAAAAATAAGTAGTGAAGAAGCTGTTTGTAATCTTCAACTGTTTCTGTATCTATATGTTTCCAGATTAATATTTCATTACTTGTAATATCTTTAAAAACTAACGTGCCAAGATTATCTTTTCTTTTGCCATAAAAAGTGGTATCACAAACTATTACAACTGGTCTTGGACTATAACTGTTTTCATGTGGTTCGTATTCAAATATTTTACCTCTAATCCAAGGTATGCTTTTGTTATAATCTTGTGCTAAATTATTTAATGTTTGTCGTCTAAGTATATATTTTCTAAAAATAACTTCTAGTAGTTTATCAGATCTTCTTTTAGATTGAAATTTCTTGTTACAATCATTACACTTATATCGCTGAACTCCTCTACGAATACCTATTTTTTTGGTGTTGTTTTTCTAACAAATTGGGCAATATTTAGCATTTTTTACACTCATCTGTAAAAGAATCCTTTTTAAGTCCCATAATATTGAAGCTAACTTAAGATTTTAGACCCCCATAATTTTCATTAAATCCTGTTTTTAGAGGTGCCTTTATGTCAATAGATTATATTTATCTCTTTATGTTTGTTTGTGGTGGTTTGGTGGGGGCTATTTAATAAGAGTTACATAGATAATTTGGTACTATTTCGTTAAAGAATGTTTAGAGGAACTTTTATGAAATTAATCGCATACGTTTTTGGTACATTGACACTGGTTTTAGCATTGATTTTTGGCTTGCTATTTAGTTCAGTTGGTAACTCCATTGTTGCTTCAAAAATTCAAGATAGTTTGGATGATGAGCATATGGGGATTACTCTTGAAAAATTTGTTCTTGATTTTTCTAATCTGCATATTTTACTCACATTAGGTAAAAATGCGACAGTTAAATTAGATGGAAAAATTAGCCCATTTAAGCAGCAAATTATTTCTAATTATGTAGTTGATATTTCTGACATCTCTTTGGTTAATTTGCTAAAAGGAAATAATCTTAGAGGTCCAATGTATGTAGTTGGTGAGATTAAAGGTGATAGTGCGCTCTTAGGTGTAACTGCTACAACAAAAAGTTTAGGTGGAAGAGCAGATGTAGATCTTAAACTTTTTGATTTTAAGCCAGAACGTTTAAATGTGCGTACTGCATCTATTGAACTTCAAAAAGTTCTGTTTTTAATTGGTAAAAAAGCGTATGCTAATGCTCTGATTGATATTAGTGTCGATGCTAATGAGATTAGTCGTGGTGTTAATGCTATTGGTGACATTAAAGTAGATATTTCTAAAGGTGAAGTTAGTTCTAAAATTGTTAATGATGATTTTGGTCTTAATTTTGAAAAAGAGGTCGCTTTTAATTCAAATATTACATCAGCTCTTCAAGATGGGGTACTTAGCAGTAAAGTTAATATCGGTGGGGACATTGCAAATATTTACTCAAAATCTGTAGTCGAACTTACTAAAAAGATGGCTGTTGATGCTGATTATAGTGTAAGTATTGCTAACCTTAATTCACTCTATTTTCTTACATCAAAAGTTCTAAATGGATCTGTTGTAATTGAGGGAACTGCAAAAGGTGATAAAGAGCGTCTTGTAATCAATGGGAAAAGTGATATTTTTGATAGTCAAAACACCTATTATGTGACTTTAAAAGAGTACCAACCAGATTCTTTGGAGTTTAGTTTTATAGGCATGAAAATTGAGCAAATGCTTCATATGTTAAATCTTCCACTCTACTCAACTGGAAGAATTGATTTAGATGGTAGCATTAAATCTTTGGCACAAAAACAGAGAAATGGAGAGATAAAAGCTAATATCTATAAAGCTAATTTAAATAAAGTAGTATTAAATAAAGAGGTAAATTTGAGTATGCGCTCAAATATTGCATATTCTGCTAATGTGAAAACTAAACTATCTGGAAGTAATGCAGATACATCTTTAAATATTATGAGTGATGTAGCCGATGTCGATGTTAAGAAAGCAAGCTTTAATTTGGATACCACAAGTTTTACAAGTGACTATTTGCTTAAAGTTGAAAACTTAAAGAAACTCTATTTTGTGACAAAAAGAGATTTAAAAGGTAGTTTAAATGTTAATGGAGATGTTAAATTTAAAGATGATTTGATTTTTAATGCACACTCTAAAACACTTGGTGGGGCGCTTGACGCACATTTAGAGGATAATATTTTAAATGCAAATGTAAAAGGAATTGAGTTATTACAACTTTGTGAAATGTTGACATATCCTGAAGTTTTTGACTCTAAGGCTGATGCAAAAGTCATGTTTGATTTAAATGATAGCAGCATGAATGCAAATTTCTTTTTAGAAAATGGTCGTTTTGTACCAAATCAACTTACGATGATTTTGCGCAAAGTAGCAAATATAGATTTAGAAAATGAGTTTTATAAAAATGTTACAGTAGATGCAACAATGGAAAATAAAATCATAAATTCTAAATTAGATATGAAAAGTCAAAATAGTATAGTTACAGTTGATGATTTTGTATTAAATACTATCACAGAAAAAGTTTCTGCTAAAGTTGGAGTTAATTACAAACAAAGAGAGGTTTTTGCTAAAATTGGTGGAACTTTAAATAAGCCAAAAGTAAAACTAGATATGAATAAACTTATGAAATCAAAAGGTAAAACAGAGGTCAATAAACTAATTGATAATAAATTACCAGATAAGCTAAAAGAGCCATTAAAACAACTTTTTAAGATGTTTTAATTATAAAGAACTTCTTGCAAATAGACAAGAAGTTCTTTATATCTTTGAATAGTCTACATTAATACTACATTAATCTACGTTAGAATTCATAATTCATAATTACTTGGAGATTAACATGGTAGACATTCTTTTTTTAGAAGATGATAAACTGTTAGCTCAAAGTCTACTAGATGAATTAGAAGATAATGAATATAGTGTTGATTGGGTTCAAGAGAGTGACGATGCTGCTAAAAACTGTTATGAAAAAAATTATAAACTATACCTTTTTGATGTTAATGTACCAGGGATTAATGGATTCGAACTATTGGACCAACTACGAAAAAGTGGAGACACAACTCCTGCAATTTTTTTAACTTCACAAAATCAGATAGATGATTTAAAAAAAGGTTTTGAAGTTGGTGCAGATGATTACATAAAAAAACCTTTTGATTTGCATGAAATATTAATTAGAATAAAATCTAAAATGCCTAAAAGTTCTAAAGTTCAGCTCTCTTTTGATTTTTCTATTGAGGCACTTACAAGTAAAGTTATATGTAAAGGAGTTGAGCAAAAACTTCCGCAGAAGGAGTTTTCTCTTTTAGAATATTTGTGTAAAAATCAAGATGCGCTTCTTTCGCCTGATGATATTATTTTTGCATTGTATGAAGATACAACTATCTCTATAGCGACATTTCGTACCTATATTAAAAATTTAAAACGCCACCTTGATGGTTGTATTGAGATTGAAAATATGAAAGGGGTAGGTTATAAATTTAAAGTCTTATGAGATAGGTAGCGTTTATCGCTTCTTTGGGATTTTTGTTAGTGTTTTTATGCTTCTTTTTTTAGCTCTTAGCGCTCTTTATTATTATAAAGAGCGTTCACGACTATTTCAAGAAGAGAAGGTTAAAAATAGACTTATATACTCTGAATGTATGCACATGAGTAAAATTATGAAAATGGATCAAGAGTGTAAAATGCCAATTATTGAAGATATTAAAGCACTTGAAAATACATGGTTTGAGATAGTAGTTGCTTTTTTTATAGTTCTTCTGTTAATACTCCCTGCTGCATACTTTCTATCGATGATTTCACTTCGTCCTATGCATGATTCTATTGAGACAATTGATAGTTTTATTAATGGTATTGTCCATGATATTAATACACCTTTGAGTGTTATAAAATTAAATGCACAATCTATTCATGCACATCTTGAAAATGAGAAAGAGAGAGAAAAAAGTAATCGAATATTCCAAGGCGTAGAGGATATTGAATCTTTAGAGGAACAACTTCTATTCTCTCTTAAAAGTGATAAATATGTACTAAAGAGGAGTACATTAGATATATCTGCATTATTACAAAGCAGGCTTTCATTTTATAATGATGTAAGAGATAGTGTTAGTGTAGAGTTAAGTGCATCTAGTTTAAATATAAAAGCAGATAGCTCTATTTTTATCCGTATGATTGATAATATAATTTTAAATGCTATTAAATTTTCACACAGAGATTCTAAAGTGTTAATAAGTATAAAAGATACAATCTTAACTATTGAAGATTTTGGAAATGGTATTAAAAATAGAAAAAAAGTTTTTATGAAATATTATCGTGAAGATGGTGCTAGAAAAGGTCTTGGTTTAGGACTTTATATTGTAAAGTCAGTTGCAGATTTGCATAATATTGAAATAGAGTTAGAATCACAAATAGGTGTAGGTAGTCGTTTTATAATTGATTTAAAAAGTATAAAAGTAGATTAGATGAAATATATATTTTTAATAGGTATTTTTTTACAAGTAACTTTAATAGCATCAGAATTTAGTTTTGATGATTTACGTAAAGTTGAGCGTGCATTAGCTCTTAAAGAGTTTAAAAAACTATATAAAGAGCGCAAAAATATTCATTATAATATGCGTAATGTATTAAAACATGCCCGTTCTAAGAGTTTACATAAAAATAATCTCTCCTTTTTTCAAGCTAAAAAGTTTAACTATGAAGAGTCACATCCATTAGAGTTGAGTAATGTCTATTTGAGTGGTGAGGTAATTTGTAATGGAGATTGTCAAGCTTCTACTGAGATAGATAGTATAGTAGTAGATGTTACACCTCCTGTTATTGCATTAGAATTAGAACAAACTGGGGTTGCAGCATCAAATATAGTTCCAACGCCTTCATTTAAAAAAGAAAGTACTCCAATTAGAGGCAGTGTAGTGAGTCCATGGGCAAGACGATGAATGTTATAGTTATAATTTTTATTTTTTTCCAGATTAGTTTAAACGCAGATTCTGTAATGGATGAAGTAGATTTTCAATTTACAGGTATTGTTCATAGTGAAGTTGAAAAAATGATGGGAAGAGATAAAGAGAACTCTCTTTCTCATGATACAAACGGATTTACATCACTTTATTCTCAATTGCTTATAAATTATGATTTTAGTGAAGATATATTTGTCTCTTTCGGAGCTAAAGCTAATGGTGTTTTAAGTGAGAACAACTATAAAACAGAATCTTATTTACGCTCAAAACTAACATCAAATGAGATCAATAAAGCGATGGTAAGTGAAGCCTCATTAAATTATGATGATGGTTTTTTTGCGCTTAATATTGGACGTCAAAATATAGATTATGATTGGTTACTTGGTAGTATTAATGGCGCTTTAGCAATGGTAGGAAATGATGATGCCTATAGTTTGCGCCTTTTTTGGTTTGATAGTTACCAGCATCTTCAATATAACTACTTCTCTAAGATTAAAAATATTAATTCAAATAAGGGAATGTATGGTGCAATTACAAAAGCAGATTTAGGAGATGTTGAGTTTTCATATTTTGACTATTATGTTCAAGATTTACGAAACATAGCTGGTACTCATCTAAATTATATAAATGGTGATTTTGGTTTAAATGTTAGTTATACATCAGCAAAAGCTCTCTCTTTAGCACTTTATAATTATGATGAGAATTTTTTAAATGGTTCGTTTGAGTTTTTAATAGAAGAACACTTTTTTGAGGTAGGATTTTCAAAAACAGGTAAAAATGGTCTTCTTGCAATGATACAGATGGGTAATTTCATGTTTGGTCAGTTCTATCTTAGTAATCAAGTAGATCGTGAAAATGCTCAAGATATTTTTTTAAAATATATCTATGCGAATGAAAAATGGAGATTTGAGCTAATCTCAGGTGCAACAAAATATGATAATAGTTTCATAGAGATTCAAAATAGTATGAAATCTTATGAAATAGATAGTTATTTAAAGTATAACTACTCTGAGAATGTTTCGTTTGATGTTGGTGTTATGTATATGAATGTAGATGAACGTGACCCTCTGCAAGTAGATCAATCTTTAGTGATGTTTAATATGGTAGTTGATTATGAAAGTTATTAGGCGCCTATTATATATAAGTGCATTTAGTGTAATACTTTTTGCAGCGCAGCTATTTTTAGATGATGTTTTGAAGATGTATCAAAATAATGAACTTAAGAGTAACCATGAAGCCTTAAAACTTTTAGAAGATGAAGCAAAAAATAATAATACTAACGCAGCATTTTTATTGGCAACTGCTTATAAAAATGGTAAAGCTGGTTTTGTAGATATTAATAGAGCAATATATTGGTATAAAGTATCTGCTGAAAGTGGTGACGCTGATTCTATGTTAATGCTTGGCTGGTTGTATTATAAAGAGCCTAAAAATTTGAGTGTGAATTTGAAAAAGGCTAGGTACTGGTTTAAAAAAGCTGCATTAAATGGTGTTGATGAAGCTATAGAGATGTTAGAACTATTACATAGGTAAAATACACTACATTCTTTCTACATGCTAAAATAGTATACTTTTCCTATATTAGGAAAAAGGATATGAAATGCGTATGATGATGATGCTTATATTGGCTATTAGTTTAACATTTGCTAATGGAACAATACAGATGAAAGAGGGATGGCAACTTATTGGAGTTCCTACAGCTTTAGATGTTAGAAAATCATTTAATAATAAAAGTGTAGACATCGCTTGGGGATTTAATGCTTTGAGTCAGAGTTGGATGGGGTACTCTCCTGAAAATAAAATTACTGAAGGGTTAGATACTCTTACTACGTTAGAATCTTTTCAAGCATTGTGGGTACGCTCAAAAGAGAATTGGAAATTTCAGTATACGACAGAGGAGTCTTTAAAAACTCCAAAAAATAGTTCTATTAGCCTTGAAAAGGGATGGAATTTAGTCTCAATTGCACAAGAAATTGTAGTTTCTGATAAATTTTTTGATAAAGACCTTGTTTGGAAATATGATGATAATCAAAAATGGAGTGTAAATGATAGTAGCTTAGGTTTCCCATCAATCGATGAAATTAAACAAAGCGAGGGACTTTGGGTAAAAAGTGATGAGTCTAAAAGTATAAATATAGATGAACAAGGTTCAAAATTGAGTACATTTGAATCAAGAGATAATATGCTTAGCTATATTCGAAAAATGATTGAGATGAATAAATATTACTTTGGTAATTATAATATTCTTGGTGGTATAGCAGACACTATAGTTTCTTCAACTGCAGCTATTCCTGAAGCTACAACCTCACTAAGTAAGACAACAGATGCCACCACTACAAATTTACAAGAAGTTGGTGTGGATGAGGGAGATATTCTTAAACATGATGGCACATATATTTTTAGTGTGGATAATATTAATTCAAAAATAGTTGTAACATCATTTGAGAATGTTGCTAAAAAAATATATACTCCAATAGAGAGTATTGATTTTGCTAATAAAAATATAGTATCCATGTATCTTCAAGATTCACGTTTAACTGTTATCTCAAATAGTACAAATCGTTATATTTATAGTGCTACTCAGTTAGAGACAGAAAGTAGACTTTCTATTCTTCCTACTCAACAAAATGATAGCTCATTGAAGGTAGAAATTTTTGATGTAAGTAACATTCATAATATTACTACTATTGCTACGCATACAGTTGATGGCTATTATCAAGATAGTAGGCTTATTAATGGTGAATTGTATTTAATATCTCAGTTTACACCAACAATTGAGTATGAATATAATAAACTTTATGTTCAAACTCCATGCTCTGCATTAGATAGAAATGAAATCTATGCAAGTTGTGAAAGTGTTGAACCTATAGTTTCATTACCTATTGAAGGGAATGCAACAGCTACATCGATTGCAGCAGATGGAGCTGGTACTGTAAAAAGAGATTGTAAATATGGGAAGGATTATAATCTGTGGGTAGAAAATAGCTGTTATCAATATAATTATGATGATAGTGGTGCATGGAAATATGATTATGACAATCCAATTGTTATAGGTGAAAATTTAGTGCCAAAAATTACATCTGAGTCATTAAATTCTAAAATTGAAAATGAGTTAATAAGTCATGATAAATTTTATGCACCCATAAAACTTAATCAAAGGGCAAATATTACGAGTCTTAGCCATTTTTCAACTAAGACAGGAAAATTTAGAGCTAATAGTTCATTTTTAGGAAATACTCACACCTATTATGCTTCATTAACTTCACTATATTTAGTTTCTAGTGAGTATCCACTCTATTATGATTATGTTCATTACAAAGATCAACAGATGATTTATAAATTTTCATTTGATAATAACCTCTCATATATGGGACAAGGTTCTGTAGATGGAAGAATGTTAAATCAATTTAGTATGAGTGAAAAAGATGATTATTTACGTGTTGCAACTACTTCAGGCTGGAGTTGGTCTAATGGTGGAGATACAACTAATACAGTTTATACGCTTAAACAGGTAGATGATATACTCAAAGTTGATGGTAAACTTACAGGCTTAGGTCATAAAGGTGAAACTATTAAAGCTGTACGTTTTATTGGTGATCGTGGTTTTGTTGTCACATTTAAACAGACAGATCCTCTATATACACTTGACCTTAGCAATCCTAAAGAGCCTAAAGTTGTTGGCGAACTCTCTATTCCTGGATTTTCTAATTATTTACATGTAATAGATGAGAATAGGATATTAAGTATTGGTCGCAATGCTGATGCTGATGGTATTTCGCGTGAGTTACAGTTTCAACTTTTTGATATTAGTGATTTTTCAAATCCTAAATTAGTAGATAAGATACAAATTGGTGATGCAAATAGTTATTCTGAAGCAGAATATAACTACAAAGCTTTTAGTTACAGAGGTAGTGATTTAATGTTTGGTGTTCCATATAGAAATTACTCCAGAGTAGATAATCTAAGTAGTGAACATTTTGGTATTTATCAAGTAAATGGTTTAAATATTGATAGTGTACATACTCTAGATTCTAATAGTTCAAATTGGAGTAATGTTGGACGCGGATTGATATTTGATTTAAATACTACAACATACGGAGCGCTTTTTAAAGGTTCAAATATTATGAGTGAAAATATAAAATAGATATTTTAAGGTGATGGTTCTTGAAAAATTCAAGAACCATTCTCATGTAATACCCTAATTTAAACTAATAAAAGTTATCATTAGGTTTCTCACAAAATTAGAATAACTCTCATCTTCACATTGCCATCAACTACTAAAAAAAGTGGATGGAAATAGAACTAAGCTAGACAAGTGATGTTAGTAATATTTAATTTTTAGTAAACATTAAGCCAAGCACTACTATAATTATGATATTCATTTTCAATATTAGCGGGAGTATATGATGCCATCACTTGATAGTTTAGATAAAGAGCAAGAAGCTGTTGTTTTAAAGATTAACGCAACAACAGAATTAAAAAAACGTCTTTACTCTTTTGGTGTATCAAAAGGTGTATCTTTAAAAGTAAAAACTTTTTCGCCTGCAAGAAACAGTATGACTATTACTGTAAATAAAACGACTATGGCTTTGCGTTTGGATGAAGCTGCTCAAATTGAGGTGGTATTATGAAATCTATACGTGTAGCATTAGTAGGGCAACCTAATGTCGGTAAAAGTATGCTTATTAACTCTATTAGTAATGCAAAACTTAGAGTTGGAAATTTTACAGGAGTAACTGTTGAAAAAAAAGAGGTAATATTTTCTTATGAAGGTTATGAGTTTATAATTACAGATTTACCCGGTACATATGCTCTTAATGATTTCTCACCTGATGAACGTGTTACAAAAGAGTTTTTAGCTAATAATGAATATGATCTTATTTTAAATGTATTAGATTCTACAAACTTTGAAAGAAATTTTTCACTAACTACAGAACTCTTTGAGCTTCATAAAAAAATAGTTTTAGCACTAAATATGAATGATGAAGCTAAAGGTGAGGGTATAGATATAGATGTAAAACAGCTTACTACTTTAACGGGTGTTCCATGTGTAAGTGTATCAGCTCTTAAAAAAGATGGATTAGATAAACTTTTAAAAAACATGGTTAAAACTTATGAAGAAAAAGAACAATTTAGTAAAATTGTATATAGTGAGCCTGTGGAAGAAGAAATTGAGCGTATTAAAAAAGTTTTAATAAATAGAAAATATGCTTGTAATTCACCACGTCAAACAGCTATTAAACTTTTAAAAAATGATAAAGATATTTTTCATAAGTTACATGAAGAGCCACTTTGGTTAGAGTTAGAACCGGTTTTACGAGACGCTTTGGAGCATCTATATCTGCATTATCAAAGTAGAGATTTAGATGATATTTTTGCTGAAGAACATATGGGTTTTGCACGTGGTGTTACTATTGAAGTTGTAAAAGAGAAAAAAATTGTCAAAAAAAGTATAACTGAAATTATAGATAACGTACTTATTCATCGTATAGTTGGGTTACCAATTTTCTTTTTACTTATGTGGGGACTTTTTCAGTTGACATTTACAGCTGGTGCAATACCTATGGATATGATAGATGCCTTTTTTGCATATTTAGGTGATGTAATAGGTAAGACTATTGAAAATGACATGATTCGCTCTCTTTTTGTAGATGGAATAATAGCTGGAGTTGGAGCTGTGATACTTTTTCTGCCAAATATTGTAATTTTATTTTTAGGAATAGCACTACTTGAGACTACTGGTTATATGGCAAGAGTTGCATTTTTACTTGATGGTTTTTTTCACCGTTTTGGTCTACATGGTAAATCATTTATTCCATTAATTACAGGTTTTGGATGTTCAGTTCCAGCTTATATGTCAGCTAGAACAATTAAGAGTGAAACTGGAAGACTTATAACTTTGTATGTAATAGGCTTTATGAGTTGTGGCGCAAGATTACCTGTTTATGTACTTTTTGCGGGAGCATTTTTTGCAGATTCTGCTGCTGGGAATGTGCTATTTATAATTTATATAAGTGGTGCGTTAATAGGTTTGTTTGCTGCAAAGTTTTTGAGTGTTTTTATTTTTAAAGAAGATAATGAACCGTTTGTTATGGAGATGCCAAAGTATAGAATGCCATCATTAAAATTGCTTTGGCATACAGTCTACTTAAAAGCATTAATGTACCTTAGAAAAGCTGGAACATTTATTTTAGGTGCAGCAGTGCTAATCTGGTTTGCAAGTAGTTTTCCTAAGTATGATGGTAGTGAGGGTATGAGTGCGCAAGAAGTAGAGTTAGTTCAGTTAGAAAATAGTTATTTAGGACAGATTGGTCATACAATTCAACCTCTCTTTGAACCACTCGGATTTGATTGGAAAATGACAATTGCACTTCAGACCGGACTTGCTGCAAAAGAGGTTGTTGTATCAACACTTGGAGTACTTTACTCTCTTGGAAGTGAAGTAGATGAAACAAATGAGGGTTTAATTGAGCGTATAAAAGAGCAGATCCCTTTTGCTTCAGCGGTCTCTTTTATAGTTTTTATAATGCTTTATTTACCATGTTTAGCGGCATCTATGGTTTTTGCTAGAGAAAGTGGTAGTTTTAAGCATTTAGCTTATCTATTTGTTTTCACAACTACAGTATCATATCTCTTTGCATATCTTGCATACATTGCTGTACCAATTATATTTTAAGGATTTATATGAATAAAATAGAAGAGCTTACAAAACTAATAGAAAATGATGTTTTACCAGAAATTGAAGATTATATAGATGATTTATTCGAGCAGATTGCAGACAATAAAGAGGCTACAGTTGAGGATAAAGAGGAGCTAAAAGAGATTCAAACTCTCAGAAGTGACTTCAAAGAGATGCTAGAAGATATTCAATCTGGTGATGTAGATGAAGAAGAGGCTATTGAAATAATAGAAGAGATTAATGAGATGCGTAAAGATAAGTAGATTTTTTATCTACTTATCATCTGCAATAAACTCCATAGATAAAGAGTTGACACAATGGCGTACATTTTTATCTGTGTATCCCTCACCTTTAAAAACGTGACCTAGATGAGCACCACATTTTGCGCATAGTATCTCTGTTCGTCGCCCATCTGCGTCCGTTTCATGTTTTATAGCACCTTTGATTTCATCGTCAAAACTTGGCCATCCGCATGATGATTTGAATTTAGAATCAGATTTGTATAGTGGTGCATTACATCTTTTACAAACATAAGTTCCTTTTTCATAAAAATTGTCATATTTGCCTGTAAATGGACGCTCTGTCCCTTTATTTACAATTACATACTCTTCTTCTGGTGAAAGTTCATTAAACATTGGTTTTTCCTTTAGGTTTAAAAAGTTATATTCTGCATTTAGAGCAGATATTAATAATAACAGTACTATTAACTGTTTTTTAATCATGTTAGACCTTTAGCGCGTAAATTTCATCTTCTTCAAATATCTTCTCATCTTTATCCTGAGATATACCTCTTTTAATGTCTATATCCCCACTAACACCAGATATTTTTAGCTTAAGGTCAGATCTAGATGTTGCATAGTTTAGTGCTTCTTGCTCACTTATAAATCCTCTTTGGTAAAGTTCAAGCAGCGCCTGATCAAAGCTTTGCATTCCATATATCTCTTTGCCATCTTCAACAGATTCTAAAATTTCATTATCTCTATTATCCATAATAAGTGTTGAAATTCTTGGAGTATTAAGTAAAACTTCAATAGCTGCTGTTCGTTTTCCATCAACTGTTGGAACTAAACGCTGAGCAAGAATACCACGTAAAACTGAACTTAGAGTTAAGCGGATACGGTTTTGTTCCTCTTTGTCAAAGGTTGCAATTATCCTATTAATTGTCTCCTTTGCATCAACAGTGTGTAAAGTTGAGAATACTAAATGCCCAGTTTCTGCTGCGTGAAGTGCTATATTAATAGTCTCAGCATCTCTCATCTCACCAACTAAGATAATATCAGGATCCTCTCTTAATGAGGCTTTTAGTGCATTAGCAAAACTATGTGTATCTTGTCCAATACTTCGCTGGTTTACAATAGATTTGTTATCTTTGTGTACAAACTCAATAGGATCTTCAATAGTTAATATATGACGGCGCGAATTTTTATTTATCTCATTTATCATTGCCGCTAGCGTTGTAGATTTACCACTTCCTGTAACACCAACTACAAGAACCAACCCTCTATCCATCTCCACAAGCTTTTTAACAGGTGATGGCATTTTTAGCTCGTCCATACTTATGATATTTATTGGAATCATACGAAATACAGCAGATACACCATCCATTTGAAAAAAGATATTTACACGAAAGCGAACTTTATTATCATATGGGAAGACAAGATCTACCTCTTTTCTCTCTACAAGTTCTGTAAATCTATTACGAAGGATTTCTTTTGCAAAAACTAAAGCATCTTTTTTAGTCATTATTGCATTATCAATAGGAACTATATCTCCATTAATACGACATCTAACTTGTGAATTTGCTTTGATGTGAAGATCACTACCATCATGTTTTAGAAGCCAACCAAGATAGCCTCTAACTCTATCTAGTGTTTCAAAGGTTAGCTCACTTACATCAAATTTTTCAGCCATTTAGCTATTTTAGTTCGTCCAAAATCTCTTTAAAAGCATCTTTAAAAGATGACAGTCCATCATTTAATAGACTCTCTAAAGCTTCATCAACATCAATTCCAACAGCTGTTACTCGCTCAAATAGTTCATCAATCTTCTCTTGTGCTAATGGAAGTTTAGGTGCTGTTGGTGCATCTTTTACATATGCTTCGATTGTCTTAATAGGTGCAGTATTTACACTATTTGGTGCTAGTAACTCTTCAATGTAATAGCTTGGTTTAAGCTCATTTCCCTTAACTCCTGTACTTGCAAAAAGAACACGCAGGTTTTTAATTTTACGAGCTTCAATTTGGTTATAAACATTTGCAGCATTATAAATTCCAAGTTTGCCAGTTTCTATGTTTTTTTCAGCACATTTACTATCTAGTAATCTATCTAGTCTACTTACAAATACGCTCAGTACTGTGTCTACAATTTTTTTACTATTTTTTTGAGCGCTTTGAAATGCATCAGCGCATTTTTTTGCCTGAAGGGGTGTAAAAATTAGTGTTGCATTTACAGCAATTCCCTCACTAGCGAGTGCTTCCATAGCAGTGTAGCCAGCTTCAGTTGCGGGTACTTTTATCATAACGTTTGGACGATTTATCTCTTTGTATAGACGTAATCCCTCTTCAGTTGTAGCTTTAGCATCATCACATAAAAATGGATCGACTTCAATACTAACATAACCATCATTACCATCATCATACAAAGGGCGTAATACATCTGCTGCTAATTTAATATCATCTATTGCTAGAGTTTCATATTTCTCTTTGGCAGTAAGTGAGCTTAAGCTCTCTAACTGGTTTTTATATGAGTGTGAGTTTAAAATTGCATCTTTGAAAATTGCTGGATTACTCGTTGCACCATTTACTATTTTGTTCTTCGTAAGTTCAACCAAACCATTACTAATAAAGTCTCTTTCTATAAAGTCTACCCATAATGAAAAGTTGATTGATTTGTCATACATATATTTAATTCCTTGCTATTTTAGCATTTTTATTTGACTGATTCTGCCATTGCTCATATACACATTTACAACATCACCTGCTCTAAAAGAGTAGGGCTGATTATTGTTTATCTCAATAGTTGTTGAAATGTTTCTTCCATCATCAAATAGTAGATGTATCTCTTGACCTAAAGCTTTATTTAGTTCATTTCCAGCTACTCCACCAGCTAGCGCTCCACCAACTGTAGCAGCAGTATTACCTTTTCCTTTACCTAATTGATGTCCTGCAAGTGCTCCAACAATTGCACCAAATAGTTTACCTGAACCACTATCTTGAAGTTCAACAACCCTCGTACTTTTTATGGTTGCTGTGTATATCTGTTCAATTTCTCCTACATTTGCCCTTGAATATGCACCACTTTGACATCCTGAAAAAACTAATACTGAGATTAACGCCATAGAACTTATAAAAATTCTATAGAAACTATTTAGTGGACCTTTATACTGCATTTTAATATTTTTCATTTTAAATCCTTGTCTCTTTTTTTATTCCATTGCTTACTATATTTAAAAACTCATCTCTTTTTATTTGACGTGCTCCAAGAGATGATAAATGGTCTGTATTCATCTGGCAATCTATAATTTCAAATCCATTCTCTTTTAAATGCTCCACAAGATGAGCAAGTGCAACTTTAGAAGCATCATTATACAATGAAAACATAGACTCACCATAAAAGATACTTCCAATTGCAACACCATAGAGACCACCAACTAGCTCGCCATCTAAATAGGTCTCAATTGAGTGAGCATGTCCTAAATCATGTAAAACATTATACGCTTCAATCATAGATGAGGTTATCCAGCTACCATTTTGATCATCTCTTTTTACAGTCCCACACTTAGTCATTACTTCATTAAATGCACTATTCATCTTAACTTCAAAACCAGCATTACGGATACGTTTTGCTAGAGATCTGCGAACTATAAATTCATCTAAAAAAAGAACCATTCTAGGATCTGGTGACCACCATAGAATTGGATCATTTTCATTGAACCAAGGGAAAATTCCCATTCTGTATGCTAGCATTAATCTACTAGGGCTTAAATCTCCACCATATGCAATAGGTATGTCACCAGCGCTTTTGCTTGGATCTGGAAACTCTAAGGAGTAGCGGATTTTAGGTATCATAACTTGATTCACTATTTGACATTTAGCACAATATCATCATCTTTAACATCAATACTAACTTCTAAGTTTCCACCAACATGATCAAATAGTACCATTGTACTTAGTGGTGTTTTTATTTTTGTCTGAATTAATCTTTGTAATGGACGCGCGCCCATTTGAATATCAAACCCATCTTTAGCCAATAATGCACAGGCATCATCACTTAAATTAAGAGTAACTTTTTTAGGTTTAAGTTGTATATTTAGCTCATTAATGAACTTAACAACAATTTTTTCAACGATACTAGAATCTAGTGGTTTAAATGCAATTACAGCATCTAATCTATTTCTAAATTCAGGTGTAAAAAAGTCTTTTAATGCACGATCTAGTTTTGTCTGTTTATCTTTTTTAAAACCCATAACATTTGGTTCATTTGTTCCGATGTTTGAAGTCATAATTATAATTACATTTTGAAAGTCTGCGCGTCTTCCATTATTATCTGTAAGTGTTGCACTGTCCATTACTTGAAGCATAATGTTTATAAGTTCAGGGTGTGCTTTTTCAATCTCATCGAGAAGCAAAACCATATATGGATGTTTACGTACACTTTCACTTAAAAGTCCACCTTGTTCATACCCAACATATCCAGGAGGTGCACCAATTAGCCTGCTAATTGCATGTTTCTCCATATATTCACTCATATCAAAACGTTCAAAATGTACACCTAAAACATCTGCTAAAGAGCGTGCTAGTTGTGTTTTTCCAACTCCTGTTGGTCCGCTAAATAAAAATGAAGCTACAGGACGATTAGCTTCATTCATACCAGCGCGTGCGCGTATTATTGATTGACTAACTTCATTAACAGCATCATCTTGCCCTACAACACTAAGTTTTAGTTTTTCTGGCAAAGTTTTTAGAAGTTGCGTCTCATTGTTATTTATCCTAGATGATGGAATCCCAGCAGTTCGCTCAATTACAGCTTCAATATCTGAAATACTTACACTTTTTCTTTTGCGCTCATTTAGATGAAATGCCGCACCTGCGTCATCAATTACATCAATAGCAACATCAGGTAAAAACCTTTCACTCATAAAACGTTTTGAGAGTTCAACTGCTGCTTTTAATGAACGCTCGCTATATGTTATACCGTGGTGGCTCTCATATTTGTGTTTTAGACCCTTTAAAATTTCAATACTTTGTAGTTGTGTTGGTTCATCTACATCAATTTTTGCAAAACGTCTGCTTAATGCTCTATCTTTTTCTAAAACATTTCTATACTCTGCATAAGTTGTAGCACCAATACATTTTATAGCACCAGATGCAAGGGCTGGTTTTAGTTGGTTAGCTGCGTCCATACTTCCACCACTAGTTGATCCTGCACCTACTATTGTATGAATCTCATCTATGAAAAGCACAGCATTTTTCTTCTCTTGAAGAGCATCGATAATACCCTTTAGACGTTTTTCAAAATCTCCTCTATATTTGGTTCCTGAAAGTAGAGCACCCATGTCAAGTGCAAAAAGTTCAACATCTTCTAAAATTGGTGGAACACTCTTTTGAACAATTTGAAGTGCTAATCCCTCTGCAATTGCAGTTTTACCAACACCTGGTTCACCAACTAATAGAGGATTATTCTTTTTTCGTCTACATAATGTCCTTACAACATTTTCTAGCTCTTTTTCTCTTCCAATTACGGGATCAATTTGACCATTGTGTGCTAAATCTATTAGATTAATTGTATATTGTTCAAGAATACCAGATTGTGTAGATGAAACCTTCTCTTTATTTTTAGGAGATGTCATTGTTGTTAGCTCTTTGTGAGAGTGTGAGATATATTCAAGTACATCAACACGTGAAATCTCTTGAGCATTTAAAAGCATATATGCAAATGCGTGTTGCTCTTCAAAAATTGCGGCTAGTAAATCACCAATCTCTGCTAGACTTTTTTGTGAACTGTGTACATGTTGCATCATTTTTTCTAACATTCTTGATAGTGCTACAGTCTCGTGTGGATCTTGTTCAACATCTTCAGGTAGCTCTTTACTTGCAGTAAGAAGTTGTGTTGTAGCCTCTTTTTTTAACCAATCTACATCTCCACCACACGCAGTAATTATCTCTTGACCCTCTTGGCTTTGTAAAAGTGATACAAAGAGGTGGTCAATTGTTAAGTACTCGTGACGTTGCTTTTTTGCAAAACGCACTGCACTTGAAAATAGTTCATTTAACTCTGTACTAATCATCACTCACTCTCCTCTATGACAGCTTTAAGTGGATAACCTCGATCACGTGCTTTCTTATGAACTTGAGCCATTTTTGTCTCTGCAACCTCATAACTATAAACTCCGCAAAGCCCTTTACCCTTTTTGTGTACTTCAAGCATTATATCTTCAGACTGTTTATATGTCTTATGAAATATTGTCATTAAGACATCTATAACGAAGTCCATTGTGCTGTAATCATCATTTAGTAATAAAACCTTGTACTCTTTAGGTGTTGCTAAAAGTTGTTCAACTTCCTCTTCAGTTCTAGTTGACACTATTTTGCAGCACTTAAAAAATCATTAATTAGGTCATTTTCATTTTCTAACCCTATTGATATCCGAACTAGTCCATCAGTTATACCTAAAAACTTTTTAGTTTGTGCGTCAAAATCACTATAAATTGTAGAAGCCATGTGTAAACCAAGAGTTCTAGTATCTCCAATATTTGCAGTCACAGTAATTAGCTTTGAATGCTCTAAAAATGCATAAGCTTTATCTTTACTCTCAAAATCTATCGTTATAAGTGGTCCACAACCATGTTCATACTCTTTAATATATCTATCATGATGCTCATGATTTTTAAGTGATGGGTGGCGAACATTTATACCTGCATCATGTAGTGCGTGTACTAGAATCTCTATTGTATTTTTAACACGTTCTGTTCGTAAAGATAGAGTTTGAATACCAATCATTATAAGAAAACTAGAAAATGCATTAGAACTCATTCCAAAGTCGCGCATTGCACGTTTTTTACTAATTGCGATTAATGCATTTGCACCAGCTTTTTCAACAAATTTATGCAAATCTTTGTATCTATCACTCATTAGTTTTTTGTCATCACTTTTAACTTCTCTAAATACAGCTGCTCCACCAAGAGCCGCGGCATGACCTGCAATTGTTTTTGTAGTTGAGTAAAGAACAATATCTGCACCAAATTTTATTGGTTGCAAGCTTAGTGGTGTAACTGTGTTATCGATGGCTAGTAAAACACCTTTTTTAGTAGCAATCCTCTCAATTGTTTTAAAGTCAGGAAGACGAAGATTAGGGTTACCTACACTCTCTAAAAAAATTATTTTTGTTTTTGGTGTAATAGCAGCTTCAATCTCTTCTATTTGATCAACATCAAAAAAGTGAGTTGTTATTCCAAAACGATTTAATGATTCACTAAATAGAGCGTATGTACCACCAAAAAGACCACCAATACTAATGATCTCATCACCGCTTGCACATAAACTAAGAGCAACCATCGATATTGCAGCCATTCCTGATGATGTTGTAACACAACCAACACCACCATCCATTTTAGTAAGTATTGATTCTAAGTGGCTACTAGTTGGATTCCCCATTCGAGCATAAACATGTTTTTGTGAGGCACCACTGAAAATTTCTTCAGCAGTAATCGAATCTTCGTAACCAAAAGCTGCAGAATGAGCTATAATGGGGCTTATTGGCCCACTTTTTGAGCCTGTTAGTTGCACTGCTTCTGTAGCAAATGTCTCTAGCTGATTCATTAAACGCCTTTATTTAAAATTTGATAGGATTATAGCAAATTTAAAATGAAATACTCTTCTCTTTTTATTACCGCAACTAATACCAATGTTGGTAAGACATATACCACTCTAAAATTAATCGATCATTTTCAATCAAAGGGTTTAAAAGTTGGTGTACTAAAACCAATAGAGACAGGTGTAATTGATGTAGCTAAAGATGCTATAAAGCTTTTTAATGCTGCGATTAAAAATCATCCTGCGTTAGAATCTTTAGGAATTGATTACATAGTTCCATATAAATTTACACTCCCAGCCGCACCATTTGTAGCACGAGGGGATGTAAAAATTAGTAAAGAGATTATTTTAAAACATTTTGAAGAGATAGAAAAAATTAGTGACATAGTTTTAGTTGAGGGTGCTGGTGGTTTGATGGTACCAATTGAGAAAGATTTTTATATGATTGATTTGATGGAGTATCTAAAACTTAAAGTTATACTGGTTACCTCTAGTAAACTTGGAAGTATTAATGATACTCTACTTAGTATGAATACCTTAAATGCTAGAGATATTAATTTTGATTGGCTTGTAAATATATACGAAGATGCTGAAAGTTTTGAAACTGTGACAGCACCATTTTATGAAAAAACTTTTGGTGGATATTTGACTATTAAATCATATTTGCATAAAAACTAAAGCTAGAATATCATTATTATATCCATCGCTATTTTTATATTCTCTATAACTAGATGATGCAACACATCCAATTGTGAAATTTGTATCATTTATTTTTATTATTCCAGATTTACCTTTCCCTTTAGGCGTGTCTAAATACTTTTCACTATATTTACATCTCTCTTTTGTATCTATTTTAGAATTAGTAGTAGATATAATTTTTCCATTTCTATCTGTAAGTACAGCAAAAGATTTAGCTGTATAAATTGATTTTTCATGTTTATCTCTATTAACTACATCTTTTTCATCTAAGTCTATTGCTTTAGGCAAAGAATCATTTAAAATAGCTTTAAACTGTGGTTCTGAATCAAATACAATTCCTATTCCACCAACTGTTTTTTTGCTTTTTGCTTTTTGTGTAATAGAGGCATAGTATGTATATGTTGGTTTGTTTTGGTAGAGTTCACTATCTTCAAATTCACTTACAAAATATTTTTGTGAATCTGTATTTCTAAGTGTCGCTTCAACTGCAGGATTATGAATTCTCTGTCCAATGAAAACCTGATCTTTTTGGTTAGATACTGCAATTATTTTACCTTGTCTATCAAATACAAATAGGTTTGTATAAACTGTGTATAGTGAGTTTATGTATTGTAAAATCTTTGTAACTCTTTGTTGCTCATTCATTGAGATTTCTTCATTGTCTAAAATAGTTCTTAATTCACTATTTAGAGCCCACCAACGACAATCATTAGCGCGTTCATAAAGCGCTCTATCCATAATGTCAATAGCAAGTGAAGCTAAAAATTCAACATCTCCTAAAGTAGCTTCTGCAATAGTTTTATGAATATCTTTAATTGAGGCATTTACAACTTCACTAATTTCACTACTAATATTTCTAATATTTTCTAAAACAGGATTTAGTGAATAAGCTTTTGTTTTAGAAGCAATTAACTCACCATTAATTATAGTATCTACTAAATCCTCTTCAATCTCTTCAGAATTCTCTTTTATCTGTTTAAGCTCCTCTGAGAGTAGACTTGAATTTTTAAGAACATTATCTTCTAATTTAGTTTTATCGTTTGTAGTTGAATTTAATGCATCTTTTAGTGGCACTAATATGTACGCTTGCCAAGGAATCCCAAAGTAACCCTCATATCCTTGTGTTTTTGCACTTGTTGCTATATAGCGCTTATTATTGTACTTAATTATTCTATACTCTTCATCATCTTTTAATGGCTCAAATCGTTTACCAATAGGCACTAGTTCAGAGTGGTTTGTGGCAATTGTTTGGTTATTTTCATCAATAAGAAGCATTATTAGATGGTGATTATTGGTATCTAATTTCTTAAAAATACCTTTCATCTCATCATCAAATTTAAAAACTAATACTAAAATTCCAACAGTAGGACCTGAATCTTCTGGACCATTAGTGATATTTTGCATATATAATAGAGAATTTGTTGCATCAGGAACAAGCTTTGTATGACCAAAATATTCTGTATACTCTGCTGGATTAGCTATAACTTTTTCTACTACATTAGCAAAATCAGCACTATTGGAGACTTTATTATCTGGATTTAAATGAATTTTTACGCGACCATCCATATCTAATAGTAGTATCTCACTATACACACTATACTTTTTTACATACTCATTTAGGTGCTGATGAATCTGTGCAAACTCATCTTCACTATTCTCATTTTTTGCCATAAAAGCTGTTAGATCCTCATCTGTTGCTAAGAAACCAACATCAGCAGTTCTCTCAAATAGATTTCTAATTAATATGTCAATACAAACTTGTGCTTTAGAAGAGGCTTCAAGAATTATTTTTTTAACACTCTCGGCAATAATTGTATGAACTAAGTTTTGTTGAAGATTAGAAAATTTTTCACTTGTCTCTTCCATAAACTCAAAAAGTGTTTCTGCTGCTTGTAAGTTACTTATCTTACCTGTTAGTGTAGTTTTGTTAAGTTGTCTGTTTAGAGAGAGTAATCTACGTTCATACTCTTGAACTTTTGGCATAACTTCTATCATGGAATAGATATTTTTATCCATTTAAACCCTCTTTAGGTATTACGATGTATTATTAAGTTGACAGTATAAGTTAGTATAAATAAAAACTTGATTAAACATTAATACAATTCATGCGAAATAAATAAACAGTTTAAAGTATTATTGTTTATGTCGATTGTAGTATTCTATTTAATTGTATTTAATTATATTCTAGGGGGGAATAAGTATGAAAATAGTAATTAGTTTAATGACAGCTATGACACTAGGAAGCAGCTCTGCTTTTGCTATGAGCTCGTTAAATGACGCATTTAGTGTCTATAAGAGTGCAAAGGTTTCAGGTAAAATAAGAGTTGGTGTTATAAATCAGAATGAAGATAATGGTTTTGATGGAAGTAATAGCGCTATTGGTGGGCATTTAAAGTTTGAAACAGGTGAAGTTAATGGTTTTAGTGGGGCTGCGGCGTTTTACTTAACAAATAGGGTGACTCATGATAATGATAATGGTGTTGGTGGTCTATTTCACCACGCTGAGGGTGTCAAAAGTTATTCTGTTTTAGGCGAGGCATATATTAAGGCTCATAGAAACAATACTACTTTAGTAGCTGGACGTCAACAGATTGATACTCCATTTGCTGATAGCGATGATATTCGTATGGTTCCAAACCTTTTTGAAGCCTACGTATTAACAAATAATGATGTGAAAGATACAACTTTTATAGTAGCGCACATTAAAAAATGGGCAGGTGTTGATGCTCCTACGCAGAGTAGATTTGAAGATTTATACGCTGCTGGAGATGGAACTACAATGTTAGCAGCAGTATACAATGGTATAGAAAATAGTGAAATTTCTGCTTGGTATTACAATATTGATGAACTAACAGATGTTTTTTACGTAGAGGGTATCACTGAGTTCTCTTTGAATGAAAATTTAATGTTAGCACTATCTGCTCAATATGCAAACTTTTCTGAAGATGGAACTACTGGTGTTGATGGCAATGCTTATGGACTTAGTGTAGATTTAGGTATAAAATCTGTTGGTGTTAATTTAGTAGCAGCATACAATGGTACTAGTAATGATGCCGGAAAATCTGTTATCAACGGTTTTGGTGGTGGTCCATATATGACATCAATGGATGAGATGACAATAGATGGACTAAATGATGCAAAAGCATATATGGTAGGGATTAGTAAAGAGTATGGAAACTTTACATTCTTTTATGGGTATGGAAATTTCCAAGAAGGTTCGACAATGGCTGAGGTTGATGAATCAGATTTAGTAGCAGAGTATTCGTACAGTGATAATCTAAATTTTATTTTAATGTATACTGATTTAAAATCTAAAGATGCAACAGGCGCTGATGATGATGCGGCATCTTTTGATAGAGTTCAATTTTATACTAATTATAATTTTTAGTAATTGTTAATAGATTAAGGTATACGCAATAATTGAGATAATCATTTAATTTAGAGATAGTTTTATATAAATTAAATGATTACTTCTCTTGATGCGTAGAGTGGGAGTATTCTACATTTTCCATTAAACTAAATAGTATAGCGCCTGCGATAATGGTTATTATCCCTGCTATTACCATAAATTTTGCTATTTTTTTAGGTTCCATGTGTACGATTGTATCCAATATAATTGTAATTTATCCTGATGGTAACTATCATCAATTAGATCAAGCAAGAATTAGATCAAGCAAGTTGCTTAAATTTTGCAAGAAGTCTAATGAGTAGATGTTTAAATAATAAAACTCAATGTTGGAATAACTATTGCTTTGTATATATTGTACAAGCAGTCGCTGATTTAATATTGACAAAAGGCTGACTTAGACGTGACTAGGTTTAGGAGTAAAATCTCCATGATGAGCCTAAGCTTCAATACTCAGCGATTTTTTTTCAAAAATATACAACTTTTCAATCATTCATATAAGCCATAATATCTCGATAATTATCAAACTTTTTAAAACTTCTTTATAACTAGATTCAATAAAATATTATTGACATTGAAATAGCAAGTTGTATGCAAGATAAAAGTAAAACTAAAAAATTGTGTATTTATGAGTGGACTTTGAAGTAGTGGAAAACTTTTGTGGTTTAATTTGGATTGGCATCAACTTAGCAATCTAGGAGTAGTTTTAATTTTAAAATCATTATACAATTAAACACTTAAGAATTGAAAAGAGTTAAAATGAAGAAAATAACACAAAATGACTATATTCAAAGTGTCTATAAAGTTATTTTTTATATTGAGGAAAACTACAACACTAATTTAACTCTTGAAGAGTTGTCAAAAGTTGCTAGCTTTTCAAAATATCATTTTCATAGAATCTTTAAATCAGTTATTGGTGAAAATTTAAGTGATTATATTAGAAGAGTAAGATTTTCAAATGCAACTTTGAAATTTTATACAAATCAAAAAATAACTCAAATTGCCATTGATAGTGGATATGAAACAAGTTCTTCCTTTTCAAAAGCTTTTAAAAATCATTTTGGAATAACTCCAAAAGAGTTTTCTTTAAATATTAAAAATAGAAAAGGTAATAAAATGAAAAAGCCAAAAATTGTAGAGTTAGAACCGATTGAAGTTTTATATGTAAGGAAAGAGGGCGCCTATGACAAAGCAGCTGAAAAAGCTTGGGAAGTTTTAATGGGTTTTGCTTATCAGCAAAAAATAAAACTTAAAAAGAACCTCATGGGCAAAAGTGCTTTAATGTTCGGGATTGGACATGATAATCCAAATATTATAAATAAAAATAGATTAAGATATGATGCTTGCATAAGTTTAGACGATAAAACAGTAGAGCCAAAAGGTGAAATATTGAAAAAAACAATTAATGGTGGGAAATATGCTACGTTTATTCATAAAGGAGCATATGAAAATTTAATATCAACTTATGATGTTATTGGAGAGTGGATAGTTGAAAGTGCTATAAATTTAGCAGATAAACCTATGTTTGAAAAATATCTAAACAGAGATCCAAGAAGAACAAAACCAGAGAACTTAAAAACTGAAATTTATGTGCCAATTATAAATTAATTTTCCAAAAAATTTGCCAGTATTGTTCTCGTTCTGTAAGAAGTCTAATGCTAAAATCTAAATAGCAGAAGACTTTTTCATATTAAATAAAATCACTGCTACAAATGCTAACAAACACCCTATGAGCGTAGATAGTGCTAATGTTTCTGAATAAATTATCCAGCTAGAAATTATTGCACCAACTGGTACTATAAACATAAAAACTCCCGTTCTATGTGCGCCCACTTTACCTGCTGAAACAAAATATAAAGCAGTGCTAAATGCACCAGGAATTACTCCTATAAAGGTAATCGTAGCCCAAAACACTCCATCATAAGCATAAAAATTAAATGGATGGTGAGGAAGAGCAAAAAGCATATTTATAAAAGCTGTAATGCCAAAAACTACAAATGTATAAAACATCAAATGTACTTTTTTTGCAGCTTTTTGAGCAATGACAGTCACAAATGCCCATATAACTGCACATCCTAGAAAATATGAACTCTCAGCGTTAAAAAATCCAAAACCGTCATACGGCACACGAAGAAGAATAAGTGCACCTAAAATTCCAATGCTTAGGGCAATAATTTGCCCAGATGTAATCTTTGTTCCTAAAATAAATACAGAAAGAATGTAGGTAATAATAGGAGCAAGAGAGGTAACCATTGTTCCACCGTATCCTGCTTGTCCATGTGAGAGTCCAGCAAAGAAAAAATAGTTAAAGAGCGATGTTAATATACCTGCTACGAGCATATATAAAAACCCTACTATATCAGTTTTAAGTGGTATTTTCATATACCAAATAATTGGTATAATCGCTATAAAAGAGATAGCATAGCGCCAAAATGCAGCTACTTGTGCATTTGAATGTTCAGCTGCTACTTTACCAACTGTCCAAGCAATGCCCCAAAAAACCATAGCAATAATCATCCATATAAAATATTTTCTACTATTTTGTGCAGATTCCATAATTTAACAAAAAATTTTACGAAGCAAAATTGCCACCATATGACATCTCTTTTTGAACTACAATACTTTTTTGTTTCTCTTTTTTTTGAGTATCTTTTTCTACAAAAATTTTCTTCCTTGTTACAGGATCCATCTCTGTGTAGTACATAACTGCTGAATATGTTCCTGGAGTTGGTGTAAATACTTGTGCTTGTTCAGGTGTCATTTTAAGTTCTTCTGATGTAAAACGTTTAAGTTCATGCATATCTTTCTCTTCACACCCTGGGTGTGCTGCTATTAAATAGTAAGTTAAGAACTGCTGTTTGCCCTCTTCTTTATTGAGTTTATCATACAGCTTTTTAAAATCAATTAAAGTCTGTTTCCCAGGTTTTCCCATTAAATCAAGCACATGTTGCTGAGTGTGTTCAGGTGCTACTTTCATCTGTCCAGAAATATGGTGTTTAACTAGCTCTTTTAAGTAACTATAACCGTGTGGTTTATCTTCAGAGATTAAATCGTACCTAATTCCACTTGCTACAAAAGCTTTTCGTACACCTGGTACTTTACGAATTCTTCTAAGTAAATTAATGTTTCTCTCATGGTTAACTTTCATAGAGCTACACAAATGTTTAGAATCAACACAACGTTGATGATCACAAGTTCCAAGTTTTAACTTTTTATTACACTCATAGCCATACATATTTGCCGTGGGCCCACCAACATCTGAAATAATACCTTTATAATCTTTATACGTATTAAAGTCATTTGCTTCTTTTAAAATCGACTCTTCACTGCGTGTACGAATTGTACGTCCTTGATGCACGCCAATCGCACAGAAGTTACACTCACCCCAACATCCATGATGAGTCATAATTGAAAATTTTATAGTCTCTAAACACTTCACTTTACCTTCTGGTTTATGAAAAGGGTGTAGTTCACGTGTATATGGCATTGAAGACATACCATCCATCTCACCTTCATTCAGATAATCACATGGTGGATTTTGTATGTTGTATCTGCTATCTACTTGTTGACATAGTCCAGTTGCTGCGATTGGATCATTGTTATCATAAAAAAGATCAAATAAATCTATATATTTTTCTTTATCTTCTAGGCACTGTGCATGACTTGGCAATTGATGGTATTTTATTACTGGCTCTTTTGCAATGTAGCAAATACCTCTTATTTTTTTATAACTACGTTTTTCTTTAAGTGCTAATGTCAAATCTTTTATTGCTTGCTCACCCATGCCATAAATAAGAATGTCAGCTTTTGAATCAAAGAGTATAGGTTTTCTTAGTTTATTGCTCCAGTAATCATAGTGAGTAACGCGGCGCAAACTAGCTTCAATACCACCAAGAACAATTGGTGCAGTACTTTTGAAAAATCTACGAATTAAATTTGAGTAAACTAAAACAGCACGATCTGGACGTTTGCTGTTTTTTCCACCTGGTGTATAGTCGTCTGAGTTTCTAAACTTTTTAGTTGCAGTATAATTTGCAACCATTGAATCAATACTTCCACCACTAACACCCCAATATAATTTAGGCTCACCTAAACGACCAATATCTCTATTATCATCAACTGATGGTTGTCCAATAATTCCAACACTATAACCCCACGTCTCAAGCATACGACCAACAACAGCTATACCAATAAAAGGTGAATCAATGTACGCATCTCCTGAAATTAAAATAACATCAAGTTGCTCAATATCTCTTCTTTTCATCTCTTGTGGGGTTGTTATTAAAAAGTCCTTTTCAGTGAAACTGTTTTTACTTGAATCAACTTTTTGAGAGTTTTTATTGCGCCTACTCAAAGCTAATACTTTTTATTTCTATTTTCAATAAGATCATTAGATGTTAAATCTTCTATAAGTTTATTAAAGTTTTTAAAAGAGAGAAGCATCAAAGTTTCGCTTTTTTCACTCTTAAGCTCCTTTGAAAAGCCGTTTTTTGAAAAAATTATAAACTTATCTACATTTAGTCCAGCTTCTATAGATTTCTCTTTTAACTTAGTAAGTTCAGATTTATTAGCTTTTGATTTTGAAAATTTCCAGCTACCAGCAACTGTTTTACCAGATTTTGTCTTTGCAAAAATATCAATTTCAACACTACTATCCCAATAAGAGCCAATTCTCTCAATTGGATCATCAGAAAAGTTTATTTTTATAAGCTCTAATACTAACCTCTCATAGATATATTTAGAGAACTCTTGCTTTCTATTTTCAAATTGAGCTTTAACCTCTGTATAGTCACCATCTTTTATGCCCTTATAATAAGGAGAGATAGAAGAGAACCAAAAGCGCATAAATGGAAGTGTAAAATGAAGTTTATTTGAAATATCTGCATTTTTATCTGTACGAAGTTGTGGTTTATCCATCTCTAAAAGATCATTGTCCATAAGAAAATCTATAGCCTCTTCGCCATCTTTACGAGACACCTTAGTTTTTCTAAAAGCAGCATGTTCACGTCTATCACCTGTTGCGATTGCACTAAGTAAAGAGTGATAGAGATTGTTACTTTGAGTGATTTTTGTAATGTCAGCATGAATATATCTATAATTTTTTAAAATCTTTTCTTCAATCAAGTATTCAAGCGACCTAGAAGTATCAACACTCCAACCCATGCCACCAAAAATCGCAAAATATTCGATAGCCTCTTCTATATTTTTAGGACTACTTTGAAAATAGAAAGAGCGAAACTGTTGGATCGTTGAAAAGAATTTTGACATTTAATTAGACCTTAATTTAGTAAATAAATATGATTTTCTAAAATAGAATCTGTAGGATAACATATCGTTCATTAGACAAAGCATCAGTTGGAAAAAGAAGCAACACGCTGCTTTATGTAATTATTTGATAAAAATTTTAGTATACTAATAAGATTATTTTATACAAATATATGTTAAAAATGAATAGAGCCAAATTCTTTAAAGATAATTTAAATATAGTAATTAATAATATAATGGAGTTCTTTTAGTTTATGAAAAGCAAGCGCAATGTTATATTGTATATTATATTTTTTGCTCTTATTATCTTTAGTATATTTATTATTAATAATACAATTACAAAAGCTTATGAAAATCGTCATGAATTATTTTTAGAACGTTCTAAAAATATGCAAGATATGTTAAATTCTGACATTAAAATTTGGAGTGAGTATTACAAAATTCTACTGATAGATATTGCATCTGATGAAGAGGTAGGTAGACTATTTGCAGAACAAAAAAGAGAAGAACTCTATAACTTAATGTATAGTACATACATGGATTTACAAGAAGCTGAGCCAGCTTTGGAAATTCTACATTTTCATAGTGCGGACAGTACTTCATTTTTACGAATGCACAATAAAAATAAGTATGGTGATGATTTATCTACTATTCGTCCATTAATAGAATTTGTACACTCTAGTCATAAATCTACAAGTGGATATGAAAGTGGTCGCTATGGAGGGAGTCTTAGAGTTGTTGTCCCAGTATTTTATAGAAAAAAATACATAGGTGCATTAGAGATAGGTCTCAATCCTACTGCAATTACAAAATCTTTAGAGAATGCAGATAGCAATGTTCATTTTCAATTTGTTTTACATAAAAATAGTATTAAAAAATTAAGCGATAAAAATTCAATCTTAACAATTGATGACAATTATGCTGTTATGTCATTGAACAAATTTTTTACACTTGATTTTTTAAAAAAAGTTTTGCATAGCGATGATATAGTACTTTTAGAGCATAAAAATAGAGAATTTTATACATCAAAAATTACGACTATATATGATTATGAAAATAAGATACTCGGTTATATAGTCGGAGCTTATGACTTTACATCGGAGAACCAAAGATATAGTATCAATCTCTTACAGCTTTTTTTGTTAATTGGTATGCTAATTATAGTTTTTTTAGCACTGATACTCTTTAGCACAAGAAGAAACAGTTAATTAAATTTTTATTATTAATAAATATATAATTACTTTAATTAGTTAAAAACAAGTACTTTAGTTTTATAAATTGTTATATTTTAGTTTTAAAAGACCAAGTTTTCAGTAGTAATATAGATTTATAATAATATACTTCTTTCGAATAAATTATTACTATGTGAGTAAAGAAACATTGAAAAACGAAACAAAACTTAATTTTGAGAAGTTAAAATTTTTATATATCCATTCAGGTGTAAACGTAGCTTCTGGTATGGCATTTACTATTATTATTGCATTCGTATTAAATTCTCTTGTGCCACAAGATCAGTTGACATATTGGGTTATTGCAAACTTAATTATCTCATTTATTGGATTTTTATTATTAAATCGTGCCAAACGTCTTAAATATAAGACTAACAATCTATTTAAGTGGATGATGTGTATAAGTTTTTTTGTAAGTGGTCTGTTTTTTGGGTACATTGGAATTGTGGCAATGCAATATGGATTATTTGTTCATCAAGCTTTTGTATTGTTGATTTTAGGTGGTTTAGTATCTGTTGCGATTGGTTCATATGCTGTTAACTTAAGACTTTTCCTCCTATATTCACTTCCAATGTTGACTCCAATGATTGTAATGCTTTTTATGCAAGGAAATGAGTTGCAATATCTTATGGGTATTGTATCTTTGCTTTTTTATTTGATGATGTTGTTTTCTGCAATTAGGGTAAACAAAAGTATTGTTACTGCACTCATGGGACAATTTGAGAATGAAGATTTAGTTAAGTATTTGAGTGATACAAAAAAACGTGTTGAATCATTAAATAAAAATCTAAAAATAGAGATTAATGAGCGTATAGAGGCTCAACATGATTTAGAGCTTGTAACTCAGAGGCTTACAGAAGCTCAACGAATCTCATCTATGGGTAATTTTGAGTTTAACTTAGAGAGTAAGAGATTATGGTTCTCAAAAGAGTTGTATGAGTTACATGATTTAGATAATAACATTGATATGAATCTTGATATATTTTTCTCAGTAGTAGATAAAAAAGATGCACAATTATTAAAAAATTTAATTGATGATTGTGTTCGTAACAGAGATATATTTAGTATCGACTACAAAATTATTTTGAAAAATGGTGATGAACGTAAACTTCATGTTCAAACTAAAATGCTAAAAGATGAAAAAACAGACTCATATGTTTTAGCTGGTGCGGTACAAGATGTAACTGCTCAAAGGAAAAAAGATGATGAGCTATTTTTAGCCTCAAAAGTTTTTGAGGGTGTACATGACGCTGTAATTGTGACTGATAATGAATTTAATATTTTGACTGTAAACAGTGCATTTAGTGCAATAACAGGTAGAAATAAAGAGGACGTAATTGGTACAAACGATGTCATTCTAGCAGAATATTTAAAAGATGACAAATTCATGATGGAGTTTAATGGTTCGATACTCGCTAATGGTTTTTGGAAAGGTGAAATGAGTGGGTTTAATAGAAAAGGTGAAAACTTCACTCAACGCTCAAATGTTAGTGTTGTTAAAAATCCACAAGGTCAAATTATACACTATATTGAACTATTTAGTGACATTACAAGAGAGAAAAAAGCTGAAGAGAGATTGCGCTATTTAGTCCATTATGATAGCCTAACAGATTTACCAAATCGTGAACTTTTAAGTAACAGATTAGCTAAAGCTGTACAAAAACAGAAACGTAATGGTAAGTTAATTGCGATACTCCTTTTTGATATGGATAATTTTAAACTTGTAAATGATACCTTAGGTCATATAGCAGGTGATGGTATGTTACGACTAGTCGCTCAGCGCTTAAAATCTTTAATAAGAGAGAGTGATACGCTATCTCGTTTAGGTGGAGATGAGTTTTGTATTCTTTTAGATGATATTGAAAATATTAGCATTGTCTCTACTATGGCACAGAAAATTTTGTCCTCTTTTAAAGATCCTTTTATTATTGAAGCTCAAGAACTTTTTATGACTGTTAGCATTGGAATTAGTATCTATCCAGAAAATGCTTTAGATGTCTCAACCCTTATTAAACAAGCAGATACTGCTATGTATCGTGCAAAAGATTATGGTAAAAATACATATCAATTTTTTACAGATAAAATGGATGAAGCATCTTATGAGAGACTTATGATTGAAAGACACTTAAGAAGAGCAGTAGAAGATAAAGAGTTAGAACTATATTATCAACCTAAAGTTGAGTTATGTACGGGGAAAATAGTAGGTGCTGAAGCGCTTTTACGTTGGAACCATCCTGAAATGGGAATGATTTCTCCTGATAGGTTTATAGGAATTGCCGAAGATACTGGGTTAATAATTCCAATTGGGGCATGGGTTATGGATGAAGCAATTGCTCAGACAAAAACTTGGATTGATCATGGACATAACAAATTCCATATGGCAATTAATGTATCTGGTAGGCAATTTAAAACTGAAAGTATTGTAGAACTTGTTGATGTCGCTTTGAAAAAATATGATGTCTCTAGTGTAAATATTGAAATTGAATTAACAGAGAGTGTCTTAATGGATGAAAAAGAGAAAATTTTAGATACTTTAACAACTTTAAGAGATAATGGAGTTTCAATTGCAATAGATGATTTTGGAACTGGTTACTCTTCACTTAGTTATCTTAAAATGTTCCCTTTAACTACTTTGAAAATTGACAAATCATTTATTGATGACTTATCAGATGGTAGTGATGATGCTGAGATTGTAAGTGCTACTATAAAAATGGCAAAAAGTTTAAATATGAAAGTTGTGGCAGAAGGTGTTGAGACAGTTGAACAACTGAATTTCTTGCAAAAAGAGCATTGTGATGTTATACAAGGTTATTATTATAGTCCACCAGTACCAGTGCGCAAATTTGAGGAGTTGCTAAAGCGAGGTATCATAACGCCATAGATTAGGTATAATTACGCCTTTAGGAGAATATATGAACATTTATGCAACATCACAATCAGATTTTAGTACCAATTTTAAAAAAATACTTAACCGTTCTTCTATGGATATGAGCGAAGTAATGCCAATTGTCGCAGGTATTATCTCGCGTATAAGAGAATCCGGGAATAGTGCCTTATTTGATGACATTTCAAAATTTGATGGCTGGAAGCCAACTTCTGCTTCTGATTTAGAAATTAGTGAAAAGTTGATGTCTGATTCTTATGACGATCTTGAGCCAAAATTGAAAAAAGCACTACATATTGCTTATGATAGAATTTTTGCTTACCATAAAAAACAGAAACAAAATAGTTGGTTTGATACAGAAAGCAATGGTACAATTTTAGGACAAAAGATAACTCCAGTTGATCGCGCGGGACTGTACATTCCTGGTGGAAAAGCTGCGTATCCTAGCTCACTTTTAATGAATGCAATTCCTGCAATTGTTGCAGGTGTTGAGGAGATAGTAGTCTGTACACCAACTCCTGAAAATGATCCTAACTCACTACTTCTTGCAGCTTGTCATTTGTGTGGTATTAAAAAGGTTTATAAAGTTGGTGGAGCAAGTGCAATAGCTGCTATGGCTTATGGAACGCAGAGTATTGATAAGGTTGATGTTATCACAGGTCCTGGAAATATTTTTGTTGCAACTGCTAAAAAAATGGTCTATGGTGATGTAAATATTGACATGATTGCAGGACCTAGTGAAATTGGAATTTTAGCAGATAGTAGCGCAAATCCAAATCATCTAGCAGTTGACCTGTTATCTCAAGCTGAACATGATGAGATGGCAAGTTCTATTATGATTACAACGTCACAAAAAATAGCAGATGAAACCTCAAAAGAGGTAGATATTTGGCTTAAAAAGTTAAATCGTGAGAAAATTGCAAGGGTATCTATTGAAGAGCGTGGAGCAATTATTGTCGCTCGTGATATGGACGAAGCAATATCTCTTATGAATGAAATTGCACCTGAGCATTTAGAAGTTGTTACTAAAAATCCGTTTGATTATCTTGGAGCTATTAAACATGCTGGGGCTATATTTTTAGGTGCGAATACTCCTGAAGCAATAGGTGATTATATGGCTGGACCAAATCATACTTTACCAACAGGCTCTACTGCAAAATTTTATTCTCCTCTTAGCGTTGATCATTTTATGAAAAAATCTTCGATTATTGCATTTTCAAATGAGGCCATGAATGAACTAGGTGAGCATTGTGCATTGCTCGCAGATGCTGAAGGTTTAGATGCCCATGCAGCTTCTGTTAGGGTTAGGTTGAAATAACTCTAAAGAGCAGTCAAAGTATTAAGAGGCACTTTTTTTTTATTTGGAACACTATATTTATACTACAATTTAAGGACTATTAGATTAATGGAAGATATGCTTACGTCGTTATCCACATATGGATATATAATTTTATTTCTTTACTCATTTGGAGGAGGATTTTTAGCATTGAGTGCTGCTAGTGTACTTTCATTTACAGGACAGATGAATTTTGAGATCACTCTATTAGTTGCATTTGTGTCTAATGCAATTGGAGATGCAGTTTTGTTTACAGTAGCTAGAAACTCAAAAAAAGATGTAATGGTGTATCTTAAAAAACATAGACGAAAACTTGCACTTTCTCATATTCTTATTAGGAAGCATGGTTCAAAAGTTATTGTTCTTCAAAAGTTTATTTACGGTGTAAAAACATTGGTGCCACTTGCAATTGGTCTTACTAATTATAATATGCGTTCGTTCATGATAGTAAATGTTTTTGCATCAATGCTTTGGGCTTTAGTTGTGGGCTTTATCTCTTTTTATAGCGCAGCTTCAATTATCTCTATTTTTGAAAACTTTGAAGAACATAAGTTTGTCTTTTTTGGAGTATTATTTTCTATTTTAGCAATAGTTTATTACTATTTTTCAAGAGTGACTAAAAAGAGGAGTTGACCTCTTTTTATGCAGAATTTTTAGGACGATGGGGGATATATTCAATATAGAGTGAGACAGAATCTATAAGCTCTTCAACAAAATCATCTAAAGTACGCATCCAGTCAAAATGTTTTAATTCACCTTCGCTTGGACATATATCATTTTCGACTAAATATCTCTCAAGATGTTTTCTGCCACGTGTTTGCGAGATAGAATACGCATCTGCCATCATATTAGCCATCTGTATAATTTCATCATAAATCATATATGTACAGTCAAGTTCATTATCTGCTAAGACTTTTATAGCTGTATTCTCAAAAGCAGTTAAACGCATTTTTTTCCTTTTTTGATAAGTTGACTGAATAAAGCAATAATAATACCACATTTTAGTTTATTAATAATAAAGATTATATTTTGTTTTTATTTTTTTATTTTTAATTAAGACATATTTTATCTTAATTAAAAAATTTAATAAATGTTTTTTAAAATTAAGTTAGACTAATGCTATAAGTTGATAGTATTTTATTATCTTTTATTATATGGAGGAAGTATGGGACTATCACGTAGAGAGTTTATTAAGTCTGCTGCAGCTACTAGTGCTGCTAGTGCGATTGGAATGAGTATTCCACGTCAGGCTGAAGCAGCTGCAACTTTAGCTGAAAAAGAGTGGCGCTGGGACAAAGCAGTTTGTCGTTTTTGTGGAACTGGATGTGGGATTATGGTTGCTACAAAAAACGATAAAATTGTTGCAGTAAAAGGAGATCCTAAAGCTCCAGTTAATCGTGGATTAAATTGTATTAAGGGTTATTTTAATGCAAAAATCATGTATGGGGCTGATCGTTTAACTCAACCTCTTCTTCGTGTAGGAACAGATGGTAAATTCTCGAAAGATGGAAAGTTTGTTCCAGTTTCATGGGAGCGTGCTTTTGATGAGATGGAAGAAAAATTTAAAAAATCTTATAATGAATTAGGACCAACTGGTATTGGTATTTTTGCTTCTGGGCAATATACAATTCAAGAGGGTTACGCGATGAGTAAGCTTACAAAGGCTGGATTTAGAAGTAACAATATTGATCCAAATGCTCGTCACTGTATGGCTTCAGCAGTTGCTGGTTTTATTCAAACTTTTGGTATAGATGAGCCATCTGGCTGTTATGATGATATTGAAATTACAGATACAATTGTTACATGGGGTGCTAATATGGCTGAAATGCATCCAATTCTTTGGTCACGTGTAACAGATAGAAAACTTAGTAACCCTAAAGATGTAAAGGTGATTAACCTTTCTACATATACAAATAGAAATTCAGATTTAGCAGATACTGAAATTATTTTCAAACCAAATACAGATCTTGCTATTTGGAACTATATAGCTCATGAAATTGTTTATAACTATCCAAACTCAATTGATTGGGATTTTGTAAAAAATCATACTGTATTTACAACTGGTTTTGCTGATATTGGTTATGGACTTCGTACTGACATTAACCATAAAGATTATACAGAGAAAGAAAAAGATACAGCAGCAATGCAAGCTAGTAAGAAAATATCTAAAGATGAAGCTGTTGCACTTACTCATTTAGGTCTAAAAGAGGGTGACATAATGCAGATGAAGCACGCGGGTGCTGCAAAAAAGCATTGGCAGATTACTTTTGAAGACTTTAAAAAAGCTCTTGCACCTTATACGCTTGATTATGTTGCTGGTGTATCTAAGGGAAATTCAGATGAATCCATGGATAGTTTTAAAGCAAAATTAAAAGAGTTAGCTGCATATTATGCAGAAGATAAACGTAAAGTTGTAAGTTTTTGGACAATGGGTATGAACCAACATACTCGTGGTACTTGGGTAAATGAACAAGCTTATATGGTTCATTTACTTTTAGGTAAACAAGCAAAACCTGGAGATGGTGCATTTAGTTTAACTGGTCAACCATCTGCTTGTGGTACAGCTCGTGAAGTTGGAACATTTGCTCATCGTCTTCCTGCTGATTTAGTTGTTGCAAATCCAAAACATAGAAAAATATCAGAGAAGATTTGGAAAATTCCAAATGGCACACTGAATCCTAAAGTTGGAACGCATACTATGGCTATGATGCGGGACATTGAAGATGCAAAAATTAAATTTGCATGGGTTCATGTAAGTAATCCGTGGCAAAATACAGCAAATGCTAATCATTGGTTAAAAGCTGCACGTAAAATGGATAACTTTTTAGTTGTATCTGATGCGTACCCTGGAATCTCAGCAAAAGTTGCAGATTTAATTTTACCAACTGCTATGATATTTGAGAAATGGGGATCTTATGGAAATGCTGAACGTCGTACGCAACACTGGAAACAGCAAGTTACTCCAATAGGTGAAGCAATGCCTGATACTTGGCAATATACTGAGTTTGCGAAACGTTTTAAACTAAAAGATGTTTGGGGTAAACAAAAAATCAATTCAAAGCTTACTCTGCCTGATGTTTTAGGCAAAGCAAAGAAAATGGGTTATAGCCCTGATGATACACTTTTTGACGTTTTATTTGCAAATAAAGAGGCAAAAAGTTTTAAAGCAGATGATCCAATCGGTAAAGGTTTTGGAAACACTGAAGTATTTGGAGATAAACGTGGCGTTAAAGGGAGTGATGGTAAAGAGTTTAAAGGTTATGGCTTTTTTATTCAAAAGTATTTATGGGAAGAGTATAGGAAGTTTGGCTTAGGACATGGACATGATTTAGCTGATTTTGACACTTACCATAAAGTACGTGGTCTTAGATGGCCAGTTGTTAATGGTAAAGAGACTCAGTGGAGATTTAATGCTAAATATGATTCATATGCAAGAGCTGCAAAAACTGGTGATTTTGCATTCTATGGTACAGCATTAAAAGCTACTCCAAAAGGAACTCTAACAGGTCCAGTTGATTCTAAAACAAAATATGCTTTGAAAAACAGAGCTAAAATATTTTTCCGCCCTTATATGGAACCACCAGAGAGTCCAAGTCATGAGTATCCATTCTGGTTATCAACTGGTCGTGTATTAGAGCATTGGCATAGTGGAACAATGACGATGCGTGTACCTGAGCTATATCGGGCTATGCCTGAAGCACTCTGTTATATGCACCCAGAAGATGCAAAAAATATGGGAGTTAAACAAGGTGAGGAGATGTGGGTTGAGAGTCGTCGTGGAAAAGTAAAAGCACGAGCTGATATGCGTGGACGTAATCGTGTTCCTAAGGGTCTTGTTTTTGTTCCTTGGTTTGATGAACGTGTATTTATCAATAAAGTTACACTCGATGCTACTTGTCCAATCTCAAAACAGACAGACTTTAAAAAGTGTGCTGTTAAAGTTTATAAGGCGTAAGAGAAGTGCCAATTAGCCAAAGAAGAAAATTTTTATTAAAAACTGCAAAAGCAGCAGCAACTGCTACTGTTGGTGGTCTTGTGTGGGGAGTTATAGCTAGTGAATCTAGAGCTTCACCGCTAGCATTGCGTCCACCTGGAGCAGTTGATGATTTTCTTCAAACTTGCATTCGCTGTGGCTTGTGTGTAAATAATTGTCCGTATAACACTTTGAGCCTTGCAAAAATTGGTGAAGATGTTTCATATGGTACGCCATATTTTATTCCTCGTGAGATTCCATGTTATATGTGTGAAGATATTCCATGCACTGCTAGGTGTCCTAGTGGTGCGTTAGATATGTCAAAAATGTTAAATAAAAAGAGTGAGCCTAACATAAACGAAGCTAAAATGGGTATTGCTGTAGTTGATCATAACAACTGCATAGCTTATTGGGGTATTCAGTGTGATGCTTGTTATAGAGTTTGTCCATTAATGGATGAGGCAATTACTCAAGAGTACAGAAGAAATGAGCGTACAGGAAAACATGCATTTTTGACACCAATGGTACATGCTGATTCTTGTACAGGATGTGGAATGTGTGAACATGCATGTATTACATCAAAGGCTTCTATTATTGTATTACCCCGCGCGATTGCACTTGGTATGGCTGGCACTAACTATATAAAGGGTTGGGAAAGTAGCGATGAAGAGAGACTTAAAGATGTTAGTACAGAGACTACAACTAAAACAGATAGAAGCAAGGAAAAAGTTAGGGATTATCTAAATAGTGCGGAGCTTTTTGATGAGTAAAGTACGTTTTTTAATTGCTAGAAGAGTAGTTCAGATTTTAATTTTAGTTCTGTTTATTGGTGCAAATATTTATGGTTGGAATATTTTAGAGGGAGATTTAAGCGCATCTTATCTTTTTGGATTTATTCCATTAGCTGATCCATTTGCATTAATTCAAATGCTTATAGCAGGTGCTACTATTGCATTTGATATAGCACTTGGTGCAGTTATTATTTTGCTATTTTACGCTGTTATTGGTGGTCGTGCTTTTTGTAGCTGGGTATGTCCAGTTAATATAATAAGTGATAGTGCAGCGTGGTTACGTAAAGTTTTGGCTATTGATGATGTTGAGCATAGAAAGTATTTAGGACGTAATGCACGTTACTGGATGATTGGTGTTGCATTTTTACTTTCATCCATTATGGGAGTTGCAGCTTTTGAAATGGTTAGCCCAGTATCAATAATTCATCGTGGTTTGATATTTGGTTTTGGTTTTGGTTGGGGAGTTGTAGTACTTTTATTTGTTTTTGATCTATTTATAGTTAGGCACGGTTGGTGTTCACATCTTTGCCCACTTGGTGGATTTTATGCTCTAATTGGCTCAAAATCAATTTTTAGAGTCAAATATAATGTCGATAAATGTAGTTCTTGTATGAATTGTGTAAATATCTGTCCAGAGAAGCAAGTTCTAAATATGGTTACAAAAGAGAGTAGCTTTGTAGATAATGGTGAGTGTACATTGTGTGCTAGATGTATAGAGGTGTGCAATGATGATGCACTTAATTTTAGTATAAAAAATTTTATTTCAAAGGAGAAGTAGATGAGAAAATTAATGTTAGTAATTTTTAGCGTGATATTTGCTAGTATGAGTGCAGTGGCTTCTGGGATTAGCGGTGCAGAAATGGGGATAAGAAAAGCTGATGTTTTTACTGAAAAACCAGTAATGACAGGCGGAGTGCATTATGGCGATGCACCACAAGGGACAAGTGAAAAGTTTGATCGCTCTTTTGAAAATGCTCCACCATTAATTCCACATGATATTGAAGGCTTACTACCAATTAAAGTTAATGACAATAAGTGTTTAGGTTGTCACCTCCCTAAAAATGCAAAAATGATGGGTCTTGGTGCAACTCCAATTCCAAAGTCTCACTTTACAAACTACCGTAAACACGATCCAAAACTTAGTAAAAATATTTATCAAGGTCGTTATAACTGTACACAGTGTCATGCTCCACAATCAGATGTTAATGCTTTGATTAGAAACACTTTTGATGGTGGTTTTGCAAATGATATGGAAAGAAAGCGCTCTAATCTTTCTGAAAAAATAAATGAGGGTGTTAAGTAGATTAATGCAAAGACGTGAACTCTTTAGTTTTTTAAATGTAGAGAAAAAAGAGTCCATCATCTTTAGACCACCTTACCTTGGTGGTGATTTAAACAACTGTTTAGATTGCGAAGCACCTTGTGTAAGTGAGTGTGAAGAGAAAATTTTAGAATATAGTGATGCACCGCTAATTAACTTTAATTTAGGTGGTTGTACCTATTGTGAAGCTTGCTTTAATGCTTGTGAAAAAAATGTACTAAATGATTTAGATATTCAGATTAAAGCAGTTGCAAACCTTTCAACAAAAAGTTGTATTGCATGGAATTTGGTTGTATGTAATAGTTGCGCTGATGTATGTGATGTACGTGCTATAAAGTTTTTTGGTATGTTTAGACCAACTGTTAATTTTGAGAGTTGTACAGGGTGTGGAATGTGCCTACACGTTTGCCCATCGAGTGCAATAGAAATGAAAGTAATTTAATGAGAATACTTTTACTTTTTTCTATTTTTACAGTTTCTCTTTTTGCAATTTCAAGTGTCAATAAATTTCGAGCTAGTGCTTTTATTTTAGACATGATTTTAAAAGATAATACTCTTTATGTCTCAACAACAGGTGGAACAGTTGAGAGTTTTGACATATCTAATAAAAAACATAACACTATTGCAAAACTAAAACCACTAATAAATTTTTTTGATGAAGAGTATGATGCAAAAATTTATAGTATTGATATAAATAAAAATGGTGATTTTCTACTTCTTGCAGAAGCTAGTGGTGGAAATCGTAGAGTTTTAATTTTTAAAGATAATAGCATTGTAAAATTAGCTGGATTAAATAAAAATGCAATATATAAAGAGGCTCGCTTTGTTGATGAACATAGAATCCTATTAGCAACACTCTCAAATGAAGTTAGTCTTTATGATATTACAAAAGGTAAAATAATTTATACAAAAGCACTATCTAGTTACTCATTTTCAGATTTTTCACTAAATAAAAACTTAGTTGCCATTACTGGTGAATCTGGTGATGTCTATATATTTGATTATGAGAATAAGAAAGTTGTCAAAGTTCTAAGTGGGGCGAATAAAGACAATATATACTCAATTGATTATAAATTAGGTTCTATTTTAACAGCAGGACAAGATAAATATGTTGGAATCTACGACATGAAAAGTGAAAAATTCAAAAGAGTAAAAACAACCTTTTTAGTGTATGCTTGTGCTTTGAGTGTTGATGCAAAATTTTCTGCTTACATGAGTAATGAAGATAGTCAAATTACTGTAATAGATAATGAAAGCTTAAATATTTTAGCTAAATTAGATGGACATAAATCAACAATAAACCGAATTATTTTTGCATCAAACAATCATCTTTTTAGCTCAGCAGATGATGGTGAAATTTTAGAGTGGATATTTAAGTAGACTGCTTTATATGTTAAAATAAGTTCAAAGGAATAAAATGCAATTACAAGTTGATGTTGACAATATGAAATTAAATATTTTTTTAGAACTTTTAAATGTGTTTAAAAAAGATGAAATGATTAATGGTTATAAAATTATTGATAATCAAGATAATGATGATTCAGACATTATTAATGACTTGCATATGATTGGAGATGCAATCAATGATGCTAAAAATGGGTTAGGTAAAAAAACTTCTAAAATAGTAAATATTAAAGAGCAATAAATGGCTATATATAAAGTTATTGAACAGCCACTGTATCAAAAAGCTTTTAAAAAATTGTCTAAAACTTATAAAAATATAGATACTGATATTAATAATTTTCTAGAATCTGTAAAAGAAAAAGATGATTTAGGAATAGAATTAAAATCGAATATATTTAAGGTTTGAATATCAAATAGTGATAAAAATAGAGGGAAAAGTGCTGGATATAGATTAATTACATATTTGGCAATTGTAGAAAATGAACTTCACATGCTTTACATTTACGATAAAAGCAAGTTAGTGAACTTAACAGAAAAAGAGATAGATGAAATTATTTTAAAACAGGGAGTATAAAACAGATGAACGTATCGAGTATTGTAGTTCAGACTAGGCCAGAGCATTGTGATGAATTGCGTAAAATATTAGAAGAGGGTGATTTGTGTGAGGTTCATTTTCATGATGAGAAGGGGCGTATAATTGTAACAATTGAGGCTGAGGGTGTTTCTGATGAAATTGCAAATTTAACAAAGATTCAAGCACTACCAAATGTAATAGCAGCAGACATGTCATACAGCTACAGCGAAGATGAGCTAGATAAAGCTAGAGAAGATATTGAATTGAGTGCTGGAAATATAGCTGATGTGCTGCAAGATGATGAGATTGATGCTTCAAATATAGTTTACCGTGGTGATTTGAAGAAAAAAGGTTTCTAGAAAATTAGACTGAGCGAATATCAGCGTAGTGTGCCAAAAAAGATAGTCTCACTGAGAAAAAAATAGACTTATAGATAAAAAACAAAAGCTGAGGGAATTATGCTGTGGGTGATGAGCTAAAAAATGTATCTGAAACAATTGATTTGATGTTCCAAATAGTTTTAAAGGAGATTTATTTTAAGTTAAAATATAATTTTTAGATAGTATTATGGTATTCGCTTAAATTTCGTTACAAGAAAGGCTAATTAATTTAAAAAGGTTGAGCTATGAAAACTTTATCAGTGCAAATTGAAGATTCTTATATGCAAAAATTTATGAATTTTGTAGATAATAGTCATTTAAATATAACTATAGCAAATGATAAAAATCTTGAACTTGACCAGCATTTTTACGAACGACAAAAAGAGCTTCATAAAATAAGAGAAGATATAAAAAATGACAATATGGAGATGTTGTCACAAGAGCAATACAATAAAGAGATAAAAGATTTTTTTTTCAGAGTTAAAAAAATAAGGTGCAAATAATTCGTACTAGAAAGTACCAAATAAATCTATTTACAATCTTACAACACATAGTAGAAGATAAAATTACCGCCAGTGAAAACTTTCAACATCAATTAGATAAACTTATAAATAAACTTCCAAGCTTCCCATATAATCATAGAGAATCAATTTATTTTGATGACAAAAATATTAGAGATATAGTATATAAAAAATATACAATTAATTATGAAGTTAGTTTAGAAGAAAATAAAATAAAAATTCTCAATATTTTTAATAAGAACAAACCAATAGATTAATTATTTAAAAAGCACCGATCCAAGTCTAATCATATTACTACCACACTTAATAGCAAGTTCGAAATCACTACTCATTCCCATAGAACATATTTTTGCTCCATTTGCTTTTAATCTATTGAAAATTTCATAAGTTTTGTCAAAACTTTTTTTAATTTCATCTTTATTTTCTGAGTGAGCGCCTATTGTCATTACGCCTTTTAGTCTGATGTTTGGTAACTCATTTTGAATTTTTTTATAAAGCTCTATTGCATTTTCTGGCTCTATTCCTTGTTTACTCTCTTCGCCTGAGCTATTAATCTGAAGTAGGGCGTTCATTGTTGTATCTTTTGCAACTAGGCGCAGGTTAAGTGCAACTGCAAGCTCGTATGAATCTAGAGATTGAAAAAGTGTAGGACTTGCTTCTATTAGCTGGTTTATTTTGTTTTTTTGTAGTCTACCTAAAAAGTGCCACTCTAGTGGAAGTGCATTTAACGCATCACTTTTTACTTTTAAATCTTGTACTTTATTCTCACCATATGCACGTTGTCCAGCTTCATATAGACTGTGAACTTCTTGTACTTCGCTATATTTACTAACTGCTACAAGTTTAACAATGTGATGTTCGCTTACTTCTCTTCTTGCATCTTCAATTCTTTGTATGACTTCATCTATGCGTTTTGTATAGAAATAATTATCCATTTACAATCCTTACAATGTCGTTATAGAGTCCTAGGCTCATGAGTGATATTAAAAACACCCAGCCTCCAATAGTCAAACGAATTAGCATATTTTCACTAGGCATTCGTTTTGTTATAAACTCATAAATATTAAACATTATATGACCACCATCAAGTGCGGGAATAGGTAGTAGGTTTAATACTCCAAGGTTAACAGAGATGAGTGCTGTAAAAAACAGAAGGGCAATAAGTCCACTCTCTGCTGCTTGGTGAGTTACTTGGACTATTGAAACAACCCCACCTAACTCTTTGGCTGGTACAATACCTTGAATTAATTTTTGTAGACTTTGAACAATTAGAGTTGATGCTTTAATTGTCTGAATATATGCAAAATCTAACGCTTCAATTGGATTGCTATGTATTTCAATAGTATCTCCAAGTGGTGCAATACCAATCATACGTTTTTTTATTTTTTCATTGAACATATTTTCAGTATCAAGATTTTTAGGAGTTAGAACTATTGGATAGAGAGATTTTTTTCTTTCAATTACAAGGTCTATTGTACCTGTACTTGATTTTATCTCTTTTGCCATATCGTCCCATGTTACTATCTGCTTACCACCAATCTCTATGATTTTATCACCCTCTTGAAGTTTAGCAATTTGTGCTGGTGAATTTTCTATAATTTTACCAATTACAGGTGCGAGTGTGCTATGCCCTGCAATCGCAATTGTAAAGTAAAGAATGAATGCAAGTAAAAAGTTTGCAAATGGACCGGCTAAAAGAATGACAATTCTTTGCATAGGAGTTTTTGCATTGTAGCTATCATCGTCTAGGCTTTTTATAGCTGGATTTAGGTCATCTTGACCTTTCATTTTTACATAACCACCAAGAGGTATTAATGAAAGTGAGTAGTCAGTATTCCCTCTTCTAATTGTAAATAGACGTTTACCAAATCCAATGCTAAAGACATCAACTCTAACACCAAAAAAACGTGCAGCTATAAAGTGTCCTAGTTCATGGAAAAATATTAAAAATGAGAGTATTAAAAGTGGCATTAACCAACTCATACATTTGCCTTTTTCTTGATAGCTTTAATATAAACATCTAAATATTCATAACCAGAATATAGCGTAAATGCAACTGCCAACCAAAGTATTGCATCTGCTCCACTCCATTGCATAAGTAAAAATCCTACTGCGATCATTTGCACAACTGTTTTTATCTTACCACTCCAAGATGCAGCGACATTTAAGCCCTCAGCTACAATAGCAGTTCTAAGTCCTGTAATGAAAAGCTCTCTTACAATGATGATGTAGATTGCCCAAACACTAGCCATGCCTGTAGATGCAAGCCCGATAAATGCAGCAAGCATTAACATTTTATCTGCAAGTGGGTCTAAAATAGCGCCAAGTTTTGTTTTTTGGTCAAGCTCTCTTGCAATGTAACCATCAAAAAAATCTGTAATACTAGCTAGTACAAATATAAGTGATGCAAGATAGTAGTACCATCCAAGATGGATGCCGTTTTCAATAGATGACGTTTTGGCTATTAACAGTATGTAAAGCAGTAATGGTGCTAGTGCAATTCTTAGAAGTGCTAAAATATTTGGTAAGTTTAGAATCATTTAAAAGATGTTCCACCATCTACTATTATAGTTTGTCCAGTTAACCAGCTAGCTGTGTCACTACAAAGAAAAGCACAAGCACCAACTAAATCTTGTGCTTCTCCCATGCGACTTAGTGCTGAACGTTTTACAACTTCAGATTTCACCTCTTCATAATTTGGAAACTTTTTAAGTGCGTCAGTGTCAATTGGGCCACCACTCACTGCATTTACTCTAATTCCAAATTCACCAAGCTCAGCAGCAGCGTACTTAACCATAGTTTCTACTGCAGCTTTTGAATTTCCATGACCTGAGTAGTTTGGAGTATACACAAGGTTACCAGTAGAACTAAGTGATATAATATTTCCGCCACCACTTTTTTGCATACGTTTTGCTGCCTCTTGCGCACCTACTACAAATGCTAGTACAGTTGCTGTATAGATGTTATTAAGACCTTTTGGTTTAAGGCGCATAAATGGTGCAAAACCACCAACCACACTACGTCCAGATATTATTGCGTTTGAAATAAAGTAATCAATTTTATCAAAATCTTCATCAATTTTTTTAAATAGCTCTTTATATTCATCTGGCTCTAAAATATTTAAAGAGTAGCATCTAGCTTTAACGTTATATGTAGATTCTAACTCTTTTACAATATCTTCTGCTATCTCTTTATTTGAGTTGTATGTAAATGCAATGTTTGCACCCTTACTTGCAAAATCAAAAGCGATAGCTTTTCCAATCCCTTTTGTAGCACCACTTATTACTAAAGTTTTGTTCTTCATTTTAGAGTCCTACCACATTGTATTTTGAGATTGTTTTTTCTAGTAAGTCCATTGTACTTTTACTTGGCATTGTAAGTGGTAGTCTGTACTCTAAATTTGGCATCAGTCCAGCGATGTGCATTGCAGCTTTAATGGGAATAGGGTTACTCTCTACAAAAAGAGATCTATTAATTGTATAAAGCTCATCATTTATCTCTTTTGATCTTTTTAAGTCACTATTTAGTGCGCTGTGAACTAGTTCACTTATCATATTTGGAAGTAAGTTTGATGTTACTGAAATCACACCTTGTCCGCCATTTGCAAGTAGAGGGTAATTAATAGAATCATCACCACTAATTAAAATTAAATCTTTGTTTTCAGCCAAAAGTTCAACTGCACGTTCCATTGAACCAGTTGCCTCTTTTATTGCTGTAATATTTTTTACATCATTAAAAAGTCTTTGTACAGTTGAAGCTTCTATGTCAACAGCAGAACGTCCTGGAACATTGTAAAGCATTACTGGAATTTCAACTGCACCTGCGATTGCTTTATAGTGTTGGTATAATCCCTCTTGAGAGGGTTTATTATAATACGGCGCAACAGAAAGAATTGCATCTGCTCCATGAGTCTGAGCAAAAAGAGCTAAATCAACAGCTTCAGCAGTTGCATTACTTCCAGCTCCAGCTACTATCTTAGCATTTGTACCACGCGCAGTTGCTACTGCAATTTCTATACAGTATTTATGCTCATCATGAGTTAGTGTTGCACTCTCTCCTGTTGTTCCAACTGGAACTATAAAGTCGATGCCGTTATCTATTTGACGTTTAATTAGTTTCTCATACGTTTGCTCATCTAGTTTTCCATCTTTAAATGGCGTGATTTGTGCAGTCATAGCTCCTATTAGGCTAATCATTTATTTATCCTCTTTTCTTAATATAATAGTTGTTGAGTTTTCACTTTTAAAATACTTTTGTGCAATCTCTTTTATCTCTTTAGGCTTTAGTTTTAAAATATTTTCTTCATAAGTAAGCAGTGGTTCTAATGAGCCTCTAGCTAAAAAACTACCATAAAGATCAGCAACAGAACTCGAACTCTCTAAAGAGTAGACAAAGTCAGATGTTGTATTTATCTTAATCTTATCTAGTTCCTCTTTTGAGACTTTTTTAGTTTTAATCTCATGAAGTATTGTCAAAATCTCGCGTTCAATCGCTTCAGCTGTGACACCTGTGTTAGCAACTGCTATGAAAAGAAAAAGACCAGGGTCAATATTTTCCATATTGTATGCATATACTTGGTTCGCCATCTGTTTTTCATGAATTAACACTTTATATAATCTACTACTTTTACCACTACTTAAAAGTTCACTAATTGCTGTCAATGCACTTTGATCTTCATGTAAAAAGTCAGGAATATGGTAAGCAATTGCAAGCATTTCTACTTCTGTATCTTTATGTACAATTACTCTTTTAGCACCATTTTGTTTTGGCTCTTTAAAGTGTTTGTTTTCATCATCATTAATTTTTATCTCAATATTCTCTTCTACTTTTTCAAGAGGAATTAAATCTTTAGATTCTACATTAGCCTGTTTTTGAACTACTTGTATATTCTCTTTTTCATCTACAAGGTTTTCTATTTTTCCAAAGTGTTGTTCAGCTGAACTGAATACTTCGTCTGCACTTACATCACCAGCTACAACTATAATAGCATTGTTTGGTCTATAGTATTTAGAGTGAAATGAACGAATATCGTTTATACTCCAATTTTGAATATCATTCATAAAACCGATTGGAGTCCAGTGGTATGGATGGTAGACGTATGTATTGTTAAAAAGATTAAAATAGAGATAACCCATAGGATTATTATCTGTTCTCCATCTTCTCTCTTCTGCTACAACATTACGCTCTGGCTGAAACTCTTCATCTAAAAGATTAAGGTTTTGCATAAGTTCAGCAAAAAGTGATAGCGACTGATCTAGATTTCTTGTGCTTGACTTGATAAAATAGTGAGTATAATCAAATCCAGTAGAGGCATTATTCATCCCTCCATAACTTTTTACAATTTCATCAAACTCACCACTTTTTAAGTTCTTACTAGATTTAAAATTTAAGTGTTCAAGCATGTGAGCAATTCCACTTTTACCCATTACTTCATTGCGACTTCCAACTTTGTAAAAGACATCAGTTGTGATTACTTTTGATGAGTTTCGCATCTCTATAACAACAATTTGCAACCCATTTTTCAATGTTTTCGATTTGTACGGCGGTAATGTGCTTGCCATTAATATCCCTATTGTAAATATGAACGTAAGTGTTGATTTAATCATTTAATATCACTTCCGATAATTTCATTAATATTTTTAACTCCATGCTCTTTCATAAGAGCTAGTAAACCAAGATTAATATCTTTAATTAGAGTTGGCCCTTTAAAAATAAGCGCACTATAAACTTGAACTAGCGATGCTCCAAGTTTAAGGCGAGTCCAAGCCTCATCTGCGCTGTCAATTCCACCAACAGAAATAAGTGTTGTTTTACCAAAAAGCTCATTAGCAATAGCTTTAAAAATTATTCTGCTTTTTTCTTTAATAACAGCGCCACTTATTCCTCCAATATCGTATGGTTTTTTAACCAAAGAGTAATCTATGGAGGTATTAGTAGCTATAATTCCATCTGCACCAGCTTGAACACCATTGACTGCAAGCGCTACAGCATCACTTTCAGCCATATCAGGAGCTAGTTTTAATAGAACTGGCTTAGCCGTAAGCTTTTTTGCCTCACCAAATAGAGTACTTATAAACTCCTCATTTTGCAAATCACGCAAACCTGGTGTATTTGGAGAAGAGATATTTATAACAATATAGTCACCTAACATCTGTAATGTTTTTATTAAGTCTAGGTAGTCATCTAATGCTTTATCATCTGGTGTAACCTTATTTTTACCAATGTTAATTCCAATAGGTGTTACATAAGGAAAAGTCTTTTGTAACTCTTTAGATGCTTCAAGAGAACCAGCGTTATTAAAACCCATAGCATTTTGCAGACTCTCTTCTTCAATATGACGAAAAAGTCTAGGTTTAAGATTGCCATCTTGTGGTTTTGGTGTAACAGTTCCAATCTCAGTGAAACCAAATCCTAACATGCTCATAGATTTTATAAGTGTAGCGTTTTTATCAAATCCAGCTGCAAGACCTATAGGATTATAAAAAGTGCGACCAAAAATCTCTTGCTGTAAAGGTTTGCCACTTATAAAAAGTTTTTCTGTAATAACATTACTAAGAGGTGTGCACATTTCAGCTAAATTCATTATATATGTTATTACAGAGTGTGCAGTCTCTGGTTCTAGTTTAAACAAAAGAGGTTTTAAAGACGAATAGCTAAACATCAAATACCTTGCAATATTAAAATTTTGATATTTTACTCAAAACTATCTAAAAACGTGCTATAAGGTCAGTTAATGACATTTTAAGTTATATTCAATTAGCATATTATAATACAACAGACTTATAGTTATTGAAGGAGCTGTTATGAAATTAAGAAACATTTTACTTAGTACTGTTCTATTATCATCATTTTCATTTGCTGATCAGTTAGACGATTTTGCACAGGCTAGTGCTAATAAGTCTGTTAGGCTTACTGAAGTTCAAAAACAAAATTATATCAGTGAGCTAAGTGGAGTGAATCCAATTAAGTGGTTTTTTTGGATGACAGATAGCGGAAGAGTTTTTATAGCAGATACTCGCTCAGGTGAAAATGCTGATTCTATTACAATATGGGAACATAGCTTAACTAACTTTACTTGGACACTTGTAAGTGGAGGTAGTGTTGAAAAGATATTTAGTACTATATCTTTGAGTAGTGATGGTAGATCTATTACATTAGGGACATCAAGCTCTTCTAGTAATTCATCTTCTACTATAACAGCAGGTACTTTAGATGCTAAAACCAGAGCTATTTCTCAATATGTTGTAATGATGGGTAATACTTACGATGATATAGGTGGTGGTGCTAGTGGAGTTGTTACTGGTGTTAGCAGTGTTACCTCTTCTAACTCTTTTGCTAGAAAAGCTATAAGACAGGATTTAGGGCAATTTAAATTCAGTAGTGGTGGCGATTGGAAAGGGGCGTTAGGTCAGACTATTATGGGTGTTGACCCGGCAATGACAATGCAGTTTCTAAGGTCATCAACGGGTGCTGTAATTACTGAAGATATTACACAAGTTAGTAGTTATATTGATATAAATACTGGTACGCTTGGACCCTTAGCAGATTTAGCTAGCGGGACGCAACCTGATTTAAAAAAAATGAAGATAAAAATATCTGTTGATATGGGAACTGCTCCTTTAGGAGTAAGTGGTTCTAATGTTGTTATTAAGCCTTTAGTTGCAACAATTCCTATGACAACAGGTGTTTTACCTGATTCTATAGTTTTTTATACTACTGCTGTTATGACACTACCTGATGGAAGTTCCATGAATATGGATAATGTAAAAATAGACATTGATTCAAACAATGTGAGTGCAATGACTGGGAGTTTTGATTTTGCAAAGAGTCATGAAGGTGAAGCTTATACGGGTACTGGAAGTTTTGATTCTAGTGGATGTAAGGGCGGTGAAATATTTAAAGATGGTTCAAAAGTAGCAGATATTAAACTAGAAAATGGTGTTTTTCATGTGAAAGGAGTCAATGGCGAATTTGATGAGGTTATTAAAATTTAACGATGTTTTTAATACAACAGTTGAAGTAAAGCGTTCTAAATTTATCTCTTACATTATGCCATATGGAGATTTTAAAGTTGAGCTAGAGCGCTTAAGGGAACAACACCCTAAAGCTCGTCATTTTGTTTATGCTTGGCGAACTTTAAATGAACATTCTCAAGTAGTTGAACAAAGTAGTGATGATGGCGAGCCAAGAGGTACATCTGGTAAGCCAACATTAAATGTACTGCAAGGAAATGCTCTTATAAATATTGCAATAATTACTGTACGTTATTTTGGCGGTACAAAACTTGGTACTGGTGGGCTTGTACGCGCTTATACTGATGCTACTAATAGTGTGATAAATAGTGTTGAGTTTAAAGATTATATATCTAAAACTTCTATAAATATGAGAGTTGAATATAGTCAATTTGAGAAGTTTAAGTATCTACTTAATTCATATGAAGCAGAGATAAAAACTCAAGAATTTTTGACAGATTTCATTGAAGTTGAGATAGATATTGCTTTAGAATCTAAAGATGAGTTTATTGAACTTACAAAACCTCTTTTTTATATCTAAAAGAGATATGAGTAATTACAATGACTGTAAATAGTGGAATTAAAAGTCCTATCATTGGTATCTGAGATAGCATAAAGAGTACAAAGTTTGTTGTTAAAATTGTAAAATATTTCTTTTTTTTGAATATCTTATACTCACTAGAATTAAATATATTAGTTCCAACATCAAAAACTAAAAGTGTATGGAAAAGATAGAAAAATAGTGCTTGTAAAGCTAGGGCATTAATCGCTGGGATAAAATATAGTGGTGTAAATAGAATTAGAAGCATTAAAAATATAGCAAATGTTTTTGTAAAAAAGATTAAACTTTGCATAATTGTTATGGATGTATTACATTTTATCTCAGAGTAGTGTCGTTTATGTACTATTGAAACAGCATATGGTGTTAAAAATCCAATTATTACAAGAGCGCTTAAAAGTGATAACATTATACTTGCGATCCCGCCAAGTGCATATAGAATCATAGATATTAAGTTTGTGAAGATATTGGTAAAAAACGACCCCTCTACTATTGGAACATCGACAAGAATTGCATATAGTCCGAAAAAGAGTCCAGCACTTACAAAAAATGGTAAAATTGCTAATAGTAAAAATTCTTTTGTGAAAAAATCTCTAAATGAGAGTGAAAATATAGATTTCGTTTGCATCTTTAAACCTTTTTGAAATATTAACATAACATTAACATCGTATTCACAAAGTTCTTATATACTTTTAATTGTAAGTATTTAGACGATATCCCCCCTAGTAAGACAAAGCGGTTTGTTATCCCTTATCCGCTTTGTCCTTTTCGCTTCGCATTGACTTTTAACCCTTAAAAAACTATAATCTTAAATTAGAATTTATTATTTTTATAATCAGGAATATTAACATGAAAAAAGCAGTAGTTTTAGGTGGAGGTTTTGCAGGTGTTGAAGCTGCAATTGATTTGAAACGTGGAGGTTTTGATGTTACATTAATATCAAATCGTGATTATCTATATATTTATCCAACTTCTATCTGGATTCCAACACGTGAAACAACTTTTGAAAAAACTTGTATAAATTTAGATGAAATAGCTTTAGCACACGGTTTTGATGTAAGAGTTGATGCTCTTACTCGTATTGAAGCAAAAAACAATATTGTTTATTTAGAATCAGGGCAGATGAGTTATGACTATCTTGTTGTAGCAATTGGCGCGCATAAGATGAAACATGAGGGACTTGAAAATACCTTGTCTATTTGTGGTGAACCAGAAATGTCTATAGCAATTCGTGATAGACTTGATGCTTTGATGGAACAAGGTAGTGGTAAAATTGCTTTTGGTTTTGGTGGTAATCCTAAAGATAAAGCTGGTGTGCGTGGTGGTCCTGGTTTTGAACTTCTTTTTAATGTTCACAATATGTTAAAAAAACGAGGATTGAGAGATAAGTTTGAACTTACATTTTTTGCACCAATGGAAAAACCAGGTGCTAGGATGGGTGAAAAGTCATTAGCTATGATGGATAAGATGTTTTCATCTTTAAAAATAGAGAAACGTTTAGGTAAAAAAATAAAACGCTTTGAGAGCGATAAAGTTGTATTTGAAGATGATACATTACTAGAATCAGACTTTATCATGTTTATTCCAGCGGGTGCAGGACATGGTGTACTAAAAGAGTCAGATCTTCCACTTAGTGAATCTGGTTTTGTAAAAATAGATGGTACATGTAAAGTTGAAGGTTATGAAAATGTTTATGCAGCAGGTGACGTTGCAAGTATTGATGGACCTGATTGGAAAGCAAAACAGGGTCATATTGCAGAAGTTATGGCGCATAATAGTGCATATAATATCATTGCAACAGAAAAAGGTGATATTGAGCGTCAAAGTTATGCTGAACATCTGAATATTTTATGTGTTATGGATACTGGTGATGGAGCTGCTTTTGTCTACAGAGATGATAAAAGAGCATTTATGATTCCTATGCCATTTATTGGTCACTGGTTAAAGAAGGCTTGGGGCGTATATACAAGGTGGACAAAACTAGGTAAGTTTCCAAAACTTCCAGGACTATAAAATTATATAGCTGAAAATGCTACTCTTATTACTACTTTTTTAGCTTTTCTATAGGCTAAAAAAGATTTTCACTCCATGTTAAATAACCGTCTTTAAAGTTTTATTGGAATATAGTAGCTTAATTTAAACTCCTCTTCATCAGCTAAAAAGTGGTTTTTATGGTAGATTGCATATGGTGGATTTGTTGTTGTTTCATAGCCACTCTCTATAAGCCATTCAAAATATACCCAGTTCATAAATTTTAAAACATCTCCATACTTACCGCTGAAGTCAAATCTTGCATAAACTCCCGCAGGTATTGAAAATATTGGAAAACTTGAATCATTTACATCATCTTTTAAACTTATACAGGCTATATAACTACACTCATTTAATGGTGTTATTGTAGGGTTGTCATGGTATAGGCCAATCTGCTTAAAGTCTGTAATATTATTACAAAGAATCCAAGTTTGCAGTTTTTGCCATGTTGTGCGGATTGACCTATTGTATCCTTGATGGCGAATATAGTAGGCTTTTATCTCTTTCATTTTAATAATGTTAGGACTAAGTGATGAAAAGTTTGCAGTAGAATTTTTTGCACTTGATGATTTTTTTAAAATATCAAAAATATAGTTTTTGTAACCATCTTTTTTCCAAGAGGTGGGTGTCATAAAAAACTTTTCTTTAAATGACTTTATGAAAGAGGTATGTGAACTATATCCACACATACGTGCTATTTGTGTAATTGTAGAATTTTTATTTGTTAGAAGTAAACTAGAAGCTTTTTGAAGTCGAATTGTTTTGATACTTTCATAAATATTTTTTCCAAACTCACTCTTAAATACTCTATGCATATGAAATTTACTAATATTTAGATTATTACTCAACTCATCAAGGTTAATGTTTGTGTCTACATATTTGTAGATGTAATACATTATATCATTAGCAATTTTTCTATGATTATTTAGTGTATCTTTTTTCATATTGATTATATTATAGCAATATATATCAATATTTTGAGCAATAATAGATAATAAATATAGCAATAAAGATAAAGTAATAATAATAGATTTCTATTAAAATAGCGATATTAATAAGGGGTGAATATGAAAAGGTCATTTATTCGAGAGATATTAGAGTCAATTGATTCTGAGACAATCTCTTTTGCAGGTGGTTTACCAGATGAGACACTATTTCCAATTGAAGATTTAAAAAAAGCGAATATGGAGTTTTATGATGATGCTAAAAACCTCCAATATTCAATTAGTAATGGGATAACTTCTTTAAGAGAAAAGATAGCAAATTTCTATAATGAAGATGGTTTTGATACAGGTGCTAATAATATTTTAATTACTACAGGTAGTCAACAAGCTCTATATATTATTGCAAAATATTTTGAAAACAGTAAAATAGTTATAGAAGAGCCATCATATTTAGGCGCTGTAAACATTTTTAAGATGAATAATCTTAAAATGTATCCTGTAGAGTTGAAGAGTGATGGAATCGATATAGAAAAATTTAAAGATGAGTATAAAAAAACTAAATTAGCTTATCTTATACCAGATTTTCAAAATCCAAAGGCATCACGATATAGCGATGTAAAAAGAGAATATATTTCAAAAATTGTTTTAAATAATGGTGGATATATTATAGAAGATGCACCATATAGTGAACTTTTTTTTGATAAAAAACTAAAAAGTATAAGTTCTATAATTAGTAATAATAGTCTACATTTAGGCTCATTCTCAAAAACACTCTCTCCTAGTTTACGGCTTGGCTGGGTGCGTGCAAATGAGGATATCATTAAGGAATTTGTAAAAATTAAAGAGATTATAGATTTACACAGTTGCTCAATTTCACAATACACTTTAAATAATTACCTAGAAGATAGTTTTAAATATAAAAATCATCTTCAAACTCTTAGAGATTCATATAAAGCTAAGATGGAAATTTTTGCTCTTATGTTAAAAAAATATCTGCCTGAATTTATATTTGCAAAACCTTATGGTGGAATGTTTATTTTTGGATTTATAAATGGTATTGATACATTTGAATTAGTGCAAGAGTGTATAAAGCAAAAGGTTCTCTTTGTACCAGCAAATCAATTTTATTTAGATAAACCAATTAGTAATGAAATTAGGTTTAACTTTACACACTCTAGTGTTGAAGATGTGGAAAAAGGCTTGCAAAAGATAAGTATAGTTTTAGCAAAAATGTTGACCTAATTTGGAATCTGCTTAACAGTTATAATACCATTGACTATTACTGCAGCATAATCTAAACCATTAAATGTAAAAATAATTGAACGGTCATTATTTTCATAACTATAATTTGTATTCTTAGATTCTATGGCAGATAGCGGTGTTATTGTCTCATTTTTGACTCTAAATAGAAATATACCATGCAATGTTTTTGATTTATTAGTTAAAATATTATTTGACTCATCTTTTTGCAAGCTTGGTTCACTTGAAGTAAATGGTATTGTTGTGTTAAGTAATTCTGCTAGTTCAATGCCTGAGTATCCATAAGTTGATTGAGAGATAGGTATCGCAATAGTTTTATCACTTTGACGATATGTAAAAGCTTTGTGGCTATTTAGAGTACTACTTTGTGTAGAACTTTCACCTATAACTACTTTATCAACTATAATTGGGTTTGCAAAATCACTTATATTAAAAAGTTGTAGTTGTATACCTTGCGCTCTTCCAAATAGATTTGCATCTCGTCCGATTGAGAGGACTAATTCATCACTAATTTGGTGAAAATAGCTGGAGAAACCAGGAATTTTAAGTTCACCAATTTTTTTTGGCTCACTTGGATTACTAAGATCAACTGTATAGAGAGGATCTATTCGTCTAAAAGTAACTACATATGCTTTATCTGCAAAAAAACGTACACCAGTAATACGCTCACCTGCTTCTCCAAGCCCTTTAAGTGCTCCTAAAATTTTAAGTTCTTCACCTTTATCTTCAATAGTATAGATACGGTTGTCAGTCTCGCGCGAATTATCGCTTACTGTTGTGGCAACTCTTAAAACATTTTTATATTCACTTAGGCTAAACTGATTTAAAAGAGTTCCACTTACATCAATTTTCCCTCTATACTTTAATGATTTACCAATGGCAATTTTATAAATTGTACTTCTTCTTTCTGCGACTGTTTCAGAGTAATAACGTGGATAGTTATGTGAAGCAAGATATATAGCATTTGCACTTGAATATACTGTATAAGCGCTAGTTGTTAATGAGATACTCTCTTGGTATTTTAAAGTATTTATGTCAAACGTAGATATAGTTGTAATAAAAGGTTCTTGTTCTGCTTTTGGTGGGGCAAAAAAAGTTTGTGCTTTTAGAAGAGATATATTTGTGTCATTGGTTATATCATATAGCGTTGGATTTAAAAATTTATTACCATAAATAAGAGTACTATAATCATAGCAACCTCTATTTTCTCTAGTTGATTTTAGTATTATTGTACTAGATGATGAAGAGCTTGACTCTTGTGTCTGTGTTGAGTATGGTTGTGGTAAAAATGATGGTATAGATGGAGTTGATGGCTTATTAACTTCACAATCTATCTTTTTGTAAGTAGTCTCTATGTATGGAGAAAAACGAGAGATAATATATAGTTTATCATCTACAATTCTACTATTTACAATGTTGCCATCAAAGTTGTAATTTGCTATCTTATTTATGGCATCAATTTTACTAACATCATAAAGTTCAATTTTACTTTTTCCTCTCCAGATAGGGGAGTAATTCCACAAAGATATATAGTCAGTCATTGATGGATACATAACAATTAAATTATTTCCCTTTATGTACAGTTCACTTGGATAGTTGTCTAATTTTATACTATTTAAAGGTTCTATTAAGTTTTTGCTTAGTCTTTCAAAAGTATTTATTTTAATTGTTTTTTCATTTTTTGAGATATAAAATAGTGTTTTTCCATCATGTTTAATTATGTCCGATTCATCAACGTTTATCTCTTGTAAATTTGTAGATGTTGCAAAACTCGTACTAGTAGAAGAAATAGTTGGAGCAGTCATACTAGCGGGATCGCCAAGTATTCCATCAGTTACAGGAATGCTACCTGTAGTGGAAGTTCCATAGCTATTTCCATAGTAATATAGTAACTGTTTACGTGCAGATACTGTTTCAAGATAGTTGTTAATATCTAAGTCATTATCAAATATGTAAAGTTTTGATGACTCTTTTGCGATATTTATTGTTTTTTCATTTTCACTAAAAATCCAAAATGCCTCACCAGTAGTAATAGCTTTTTTATTTTTATTACTCCATTTTTCATCTTTATATCTCCAAAGAGTATAACCATCAAAAAGTTTTGGATAGATACTATAGGGAGATGGCAGACCAACTAAATTCCAACCTTGATTAAGATTAATATCTTCAAAGTTGTTTTTTACAAGACTAGATGGTGTAATATTTATAGAGGTATTTTGATCGACATATGCCCAAATACCCTCACTAGATTGTATATTTCCATCTGTATGCCATTTGCCATCATAACGAAATAGATTTATAATTTGAGGAAATTGTTTGTTAAAGTTAGATACGTTAGTATCACTTTGTAAAGCTACTACATTCCAACCATTTACAAGGTTTAATGTTTGTGCGTTTAGCCAAATGGATACTAAAAAAATTATTGAAATTAACTTCACTATATTCCCTTTATTGTATTTTGTACAAGTTAATCACTTTTTTAGATTCTGAGGATTAATCTAGTTCTGTGAGAGGTCTATTAAATTAAATTTATATAAAGAATTTTATCATAGTTAGTATTAAAACATTATTTTTTTACACCTTTTAAGAAATCAAGAACAAACTGTAAGATTCGCTTTTTATCTACAACTATCTCAGCAGTTAATGTAAGTCCAGCAAAAAGAGGGTAGTTATTTCCATTTTTTGCTATAGTTGTATTTTTAAGTTCAACAGTAGATTCATAAACAAATTCTTGCTTTTTTGGATCTTTTTCAGTTGAGTTTGGAGCAACCTGCACTAAAATTCCCTCTCCCACACCAAACTGTTGGTATGGATAGGCGTCATATTTTATTTTAACCTCTTGCGCTAATTTAATTTGACCTATACCTGTATTTGGAATCTCTATTTTTGCAACAAGTGGTCGATTATCAGGAAGTATAGAAAATACTTTTATTCCAGGCTTTAGATAATCTTTCTCATAACGCACTTCGCTAAAGGAGATTACTCCATCAACTGGTGCGCGGATTACATCATATTGTGCTTTGTTACTTTTAGGATCAAAGCCTAAATTTTTATCATACTTCAATGTTAATACTTCAATATTTCTTTTAGCATCATTAATCTCATTTTGAATACGTTCAATCTCTATGTTTGTCTGTAAAATTTGAGATTTTGTAGAGTTTATTTTTTCATCTTGGCGAGCTTTATATGTCTCAATGTCAGTTGTTATCTCCTCAATTTTTATTCTAGACTTCTCTAGTGAATCTTTTTCACGTAACATATCAATTTTTGATATTAACCCATTTTGAAACATTTTAGAGAAGATATTGTACTGCTCCATAATACGTTCAAATGAATTTTTGTAGGTTTTTAGCATATTATTTTTCGTACTTATCTCTTTTTGGATAACCACTCTCGTACGTTTTAACTCATTTGTACTGAGCCTAAGAACGCTATTTAGTTTTATAAGCTCACTGCTTTTTAGTGACAACAGCTCTTGAAATTTAGATAGTTCATTAAAAGTGTCAGAGTGAATATTTGTATCAAGTTGAAGTAAAATGTCTCCCTTACTAACATGCATTCCCTTATGTGCGATAATCTTTTTAACAACTCCCTCTTTAGAGGTTATTATATGTTTTACATCACCTTTTGGAACAAGCATACCCTTTGCATTTACTGTTATATCAGTTTGACCAAAGTATGCCCAAACAATAGCAAAAACAATTAAACTCAGCATTCCATAAAGAGTAGCACGAGCAAGAGCAGATGGCATTTTATTCATAAAACTATTTGCTATATCACTTGCAAACATTGGTGCTTGATGTTGAGTTTTTTGTGAAGATTCATTGAATATATTTTTTTGCCTGTTAGTTTCTTTACTCATATTAAATCCCTTAAGACATCGACAGCGATTGGCTGTGTAGGTAGAAATATAGACCACGTTTTTTAATTAGTTGGTCATGGTTACCCTCTTCAACAACTGCCCCTTTATCAAGAACTAAAATTTTATCCGCATTTTTTACGGTGCTTAATCGGTGCGCTATTATAAAGGTTGTACGATTTTTTGTGATTGATGCTAGATTAGTTTGAATTGCTTTTTCACTCTCATTATCAAGAGCACTTGTAGCCTCATCAAATATTAGAATTTTAGGATCTCCTATGAGCGCACGTGCAATTGCTAAACGCTGTTTCTGTCCACCTGATAATCCCATACCACGTTCGCCTACGACAGTGTTATACCCCATTGGCAAATCTTTTATGAAGTCATGAGCTGCTGCAAGAGTGGCAGCTTCTACTATCTCTCCAAAAGATGCGTCAGGTTTACCTAAAGCAATATTTTCTCTAATTGTTCCATTAAAGAGGTGAGTTTCTTGTAAAACTGTACCAATTTGCGAGCGAAGAGACTGAATACTCATTTGATGAATATTATAACCATCTATTAAAATTTTCCCAGCAGTTGGTGTAAAAAAGCGCATTAGCATATTTATAAGTGTTGTTTTTCCACTTCCACTACGTCCAATAATTGCTATTGTCTGCCCAGGAGAAGCCTCAAACGTTATATTTTTTAATATATATTTCTCAGCCCTAGAGTAGGCAAAATTTACTTTTTCAAATTTAATATGACCGTTTATGGTTGGTAGATGCTGTAGTGACTCTTCATCTAACTTCTCTTCTGCTGGGAGATCATAGATGTCATTTAATCTATTAACTGACATCAGTGTCTCTTGAATCTCATTCCACATTCCAAGTATTTTATTAATTGGTGCCATGACCATCATAACAATCATATTAAAAGCCATTACTTGACCAATTGTCATCTCACCTTCCATTACCAAATAGGTACCATACCAGAGTAAAAGCATAATTGAAAGTGTGCGTAGCATTTGAGCTACTGCCCCAGTCATTGAGTTAATCATGGCAGCTTTTGACTTTACTTTTAAAGATTCAACATACATATCTTCCCACTTCCAGCGAGAAGTTGTCTCAGATGCAGTAGATTTAATAGTATGAATACCGGTAATTGATTCAACTAAATAAGCATCAGCTTGAGCAGATTTTGCAAAACTTTTGTTGCTCAATTTTTTTAACATTCCAGTAAAAGAGAGCGTAATAATAGTTGCCATAGAAATAAATCCCATAATCATAAGTGTTAAGTTCACATTAAATGAGAACATAACAGCAACATACACTACAAGCATGATAATATCTACAAAAAGTCCAAGTGATGAACTCGTTAGCATATGTTGAACACGACTACTCTCATTAAAGCGTGCCATTATATCTCCGACTTTTCTTTGGTTGAAAAATCGCATAGGCAGTGAGAGAATGTGTTTGTAAAAACTTCCAAGCATAGACATCTGTACTTTATTACTCAGATAAGTTATTAAGTATGTCCTAAGCGCAATAGACATACCCATGAAAATTGTAATTATAAGCATACCAATTACAACAGTATTTAAAAGTGAGACATTTTGATGTACTATTATGTTGTCAATAATTAGCCGCGTAAAAATTGGAGTAGCTAGACCAAAAAGACTGACTATTAAAGATACAATGAAAATCTCGACTGTTAAGCGTTTATGAGGTGTTATGACTGATAGAAATCTATCTAGTGAGAGTGATGTCTCTTCTATAGCATTTAAATTAGAGGTGGGTTCCATTATTAAAATAAAACCATTAAAGCTTTTATTGAATATCTCTTTTGAAACTTTTAGGATACCTTTTGCAGGATCTGCAATAACAACACTCTTTTTATCAGCTTCGTATAAAACTACATAATGGTAGTCATTCCACTGAATAATTGCAGGTAGGGTTATAGAAGATAGTTGCTCAAATGAGGCTTGCATAGCCTTTGTATTAAAGCCTATCTTTTCAGCCGCATATGAGATGCTAAGAAGTGTAGCACCATCAGATGTAACATTCGCAATATCTCTAATTTTTGTCATACTAACGTGTTTGTCATATTTCTTGCAAACCATTGTTATACATGCTGCTGCACAATCACTCTCATTATTTTGCTCAATAAGTGGATAAATGGGTGCGCGTGAACTAAAAAGGCCTTTTTTCTTAGGAACATAAGGCTCAAAATATTCACCATCTTTAGCTAATAAATCCTCTTCAGCAGGTGTTAATTCATCTACATCAGAGCGTTTTGAACCAAATTCATTACCACTTTGTTTACGCATCTGATACATCTCAATGACGTTATCTATCTTTTGTGCAAGGGCTGGTTGTGCATCAATTAGCTTTTTAAAACTATCTTTATCCATTGATACAAGTTTCAAATCTGTTAATGCTTTAATTCCAGCAGCACGTGGTGCATCATTTATAATGGCAAGCTCACCAAAAAATTGTCCCTCATCGAGTGTTAATACCACCTGATCTTTGCCATCACTATTAATAATAACATCAGCACGTCCACCAACAATTACATAAAATTTATCAGCCTCATCATCTTGTTTAAATACCCAATCACCCTGTTTTACAACATTTTCAAATTGAAGAGATTTTATCCAGACCGATGTCTCTTTTGCACTAAGTTCACCAAAAACAGAAAATTTTCGTAAAAATGATTGAACAGCTCTGTTAAAAAGGTAATTTTGAATGTAATGGCTAAAGTCACTCTCTTTCTCAATAAGTCCCATAAAGTCAGATTTACTAAGGCGCGCTAGCACTGTTTGTGTATCTGTTTTAATAGAACTCGAAGCGGGTTCTCCTTTTAAGAGAGATCTCTCACCAAAAAAATCACCTTTCCCAAGTTGTGCGATAATAATTTCTTCTTTGTCTGCATTAAAGTCTAGTACTTTTAATTGACCACTATAGACTAGAAAAAAATACTCTCCTTCATCACCTTTATTTAAAATTGTCTCTCCCATTTCATGAGAGGTTATTGAAAATTTCTCAGTTATTGCACCTAATGTTTCATCGTTAAGTGTTGCAAAAAGAGTTAAGTTAGAGATAATCTTTTTTAGTTCATCATTTTGCATTTTCATCTCCTAGAATATTTACAAACTTTGGAGGTACAATTCCAACCGTTTTATATAAAGAGGCTTCTGCTTTTACAAAAGCTATTTTATTGCCAATAAGGCTTAATTCACTGAGAATTAAAGCATTTTGGTTAAATAGGTAATCTCTGATATTTGACATTCCGCTTTGAAGTTTCAGCTTTTCAGCTTCTAAAACTTTTTGTTGCTGTTTGTATTCAGCAATTGTAAGATGTGCGATCTTTTTTGAGAAATCAAGGCTATTTTTCGCGTCAAGTATCTGAGCATGAATGTCATTTGTAAGTTGTGCAAGTTGAGTTTTTGTTTTTTGTAGACTTAGAGATGCTTTTTCATGTTCAGCTTTGGCACTATTATTAAATAGTTCATAATTAAAGTTTAGTGCAACTAGCCAGCCTTTGCGTGAAAAAGTATCTAATGCGTTGTACCCATCTTTAATTAATGTTGGATTATTATTCGTAACCGAGCCACTTAGAGTGAGTGCTGGTTTTAAACGTTCTTTATTATATTTCTTTAAAATGTCACTAATATCTATATTAAGTTCTGCTTTTATATAGTCTTGACGATTACTTAGAGCTTGTTGCATAAGAGAGTCTTCAGTATAATTATTATTACTAATAGCTACTTTTTGTGTTGGAACTATCTTTTGTGAATACCAAGCTAGTGGAGCGTTCATTGTTCGTAAAAGCTCTATTTTTGAACTATTAAGTTTCTGTTTGGTTACACTTATTTGACGCCTTTTAGATAGAACATCTGCTTCAATTTCGAGTAAATTTATTTTTGCATAAGCACCAAATTTAACCTCTTTACTCTTTTGTTCTAGCAATCTTATTGATAGTTCTAGAGACTCTTTTCTAATTCTCAACTCTTCATATGATTTTAAATATGACCAGTAGACAAGTTGCAAATTGTAGATAGTTTGAATTTTTTGCTTTATTAAATCTTGAGTTGAAAATTCATATCTCTTTCTCGCTACGTTTAGATTCGTTAAGTTATACCCTCTACCTAAACCTCTTAAAATTTCTTGTTCTAGTTTTAGACTAGTTGCAGAGTTAAAGCTATCGCTACCTCTATTATATAGTGTTTGACTATGAGTATAACTAAGTGTTGCCGTTGTACCTGTATTAAATCTATTTTTTAAATTTGCACTGTAGTTATCTGTCTCTATGTCTGTTGTAGGTGAACTTTTATCAGACGAGCGTAATGTGTTTATATCAACAGTTGGTTCAAATTTTGCATCCTCTTTCTTAATTGAAGTTTTACTGATTTGTGTCTCAATTTTAGCTAGTTTTAGGTTAAAATCATTGTTTAAAGTCTGTCTTAGGGCATCTTCTAATGATAGATGAATATTTGCATAAGATATAGATATAAACAAAGTAAATATAACTAATAATAATTTCACTAAAAGCCTTTTGCAAGCAATTATAGGCTTAAAAGTTTTAAATATATATTAATAAAAAAGGATTTTTTTGAATAAAGAGCTAATTATAACTAACAAAAAGAGACAATATTGGCTTGGAAAAGAGATAGCCAGAGGTACATTTGGTGTTATTCGTGAATGTAGTGATGAGATGGGAAATAGATGTGTTGCAAAGGTTTTATTGAATGATAAACACTCATATAAAATTTTAAAATGGCGTTTTCTTGTGGAAGTAAACAGTATGAAACTACTTCGACATCCAAATATTTTATATCTTTATGACGCTTTTGAGCATAAACGTAATTTCTATATGATTTTAGAGCGTTGCGATATAACTTTGGAAGATTACCTAAACAAGAGAGTGATTAAAAATAGAGATACCTTTTTGCAAAAGTTTGCGCCCGCAATTCTAAGAGCAGTTGATTTTATACACTCTCAAAAATATGTTCATAAAGATATACATGCTGGAAATATCTATCTTAGAAATATAGCTCGTGGTATCGAGGCTAAAAATATATGCCTTGGTGATTTAGGAATAGCAACGAGTTTAGTAGATTTTAAAAGAGAGAAATCAATTCTTTTAAAACATTTAAAGCCACCTGAGTTTATAGCACCTTCATACTTTGGTATTTTAGATGAGAGAAGTGATATTTACCAGCTAGGACTGCTTTTTTTATCTATTGTTAGTACTAATATTAAAAAATATTCCCATCAAGAGGTAATAGATGGTCTGCCAAAAGAAGATTTGTTACAAATTGAAACAAAATATAGAGAAGAGATAAAAAGTATGTTAATAAGAAATAGCAGAAATAGGGTATTAAGTGTTCTGAAAGTATATAGAAAATTTACTGATTTTAATCATAATCAAATTTAATAAAATTTTTATTGACAATAAATAACTATTACAGTACGATTTGGTAACTTTTAATTTTAAGGGGTGTGCTGTGATGTATGATGAAACTACAATTGGTGATGAGAATCAATCTTTATATGAGGTATTTGCTAGTGATGAGCTGGGTGTAGATGAGGGTGTTCCAAATCCTTTTGGTGAACAACCATCAGGACCAGGTGGAGACTTTCCACCAGAAAATAATCCACCACCACCTCCTGGGGGTGGAATGTATGAGGGACCTGTAGGTGAGTATCATCCAGCTGGTAATGGCGGAATGTATGGCGGTCCTGAGGGAGAGTATCACCCCTCAGGTGATGGAGGTATACCTAATCCATTTGGTGGTGGAGAGGGAGGAGAGCATGGACAACCGCCACAAGGTGCAGGAGAGCATGGACATCCACCACAAGGTGCAGGAGAGCATGGACATCCGCCACATGGTGATGGTGAAGCAGAGTTACGTAATGTAATGAAAGATGCTATGGATAGTGGTGCAACACCTGAAGAGGCATTCTCAAGTGTAATGGAAGCTGCAAATAATAATGCCATTCAAGAGGGTGTTCCTCAAGAACAAATTGATGCAGTAAATGGTGCAGCACGTGGTGCTTTTGATGAAGCAATGGCAAATGGTGCAACTGCACAAGAAGCATTTGCAGCAGCTACAGAAGCAGCACGTGAGACAATGCCAGAGCATGAAGGAGATGATGGAGGTATACCAAACCCATTTGGTAGTTTAGGTGAATCAGGAGATCATCCAATGGGTGATCCTATGGATGGTGATACTCCACCTCCACATCCAGATGGTCCAGTAAATGAATTTATTGCTCCTCTATTTGATGGTTTGAACTTTGATGGTGGTGATAGTACATGGACACTTCCAATTTCAGCAGATGCTATAAATGTTGAAGATAATAGTTTTGTAATTTCAGCAGAACATTTAGGCGATCCATCAATGTTACCACCAGAAGCTACAGATAATGGAGATGGAACATATACAATTAATAGTTGGCCTATCGAAAGTGTTACAGATAATGGAGATGGCACAGTGACTTTAGATGTAGATATTGGAATGCCACCACCAGATGGTGAACATGGTCATCCTCATCATGAAGAGTCAATGCCACCACCTCCACCTGAGGGTTGGGATGAACCTCGTGGGGATATGCCACCACCGCCACCTCCATCAGGAGAAGAGGGTGAAGAAAGAGGAATGTTTGATAAAGTTATGGATGCCGCAAAAGGTTTTAATCCATTTAAATAGTCTATTAGCGACTATTGTAGTCGCTAATAACTACTCTACTCTCCAGTAAAAAAGTTTTTTACTCTGTCAAATACTGACTCAAATTCAGCCTCTTGTGGTTTACTCTCAATTCCAAAACTTGCTTGAAGTTCATGTAAAAGCTCTTTTTGCGCATCATTTAATGATGTTGGATAGGTTAGTTTAATCTGAGCTATAAAGTTACCTTTCCCACGACCATGAACGTTTGGAACACCTTCGCCTTTAAATGTATACTGCTGTTTATCTTTTGTGCCAACATCTAGTTTGAGTTTTTTCTCTTCTCTTAGTGTTGGAATAGTAACGGTTTCACCTAGAACCGCTTGAGTGAAGAAGACTGGAACCTCTAAATAGATGTCATCTTCATGACGACTAAAGTGTTCATCTTCTTCTACATAAAAAGTGATATATAAATCACCACGTCTACCATTTTCATCTTCATTACCTTTTCCAGTAACTCTAAGACGGTTTTCATTATCAATACCAGCTGGAACATCTACGCTAACTTGTTCTTCTACTTCATTATACCCAGCACCTTCACAAACATCACATTTCTCTTTTGTGATTTTTCCCTCACCTTGACACTGCGGACATGTTTGAGAGAATGTCATAAAACCTTGACGTTGGTAAATCTGCCCCTGCCCCTTACAACTTGGACAAGCTTTAAGGTCACCACCTTTAGCACCTGTACTTTTACACTTTTTACATGGTGTTTTATAGCTAAATGTCACATCTTTAGTACATCCAAAAATAGCTTCTGAAAAAGATATTTGCATCTGTACGCCAAGATCAAGTGAATATTTTCTTTTTTGAGCGCCTTGACCTTTACGTTTTCGCCCACCATCATTAAAAGCACCCTCGAACATTGATTCAAACATAGAACCAAGGTCATCGAAACCGCCACCAAAACCACCGCCACCAAAGCCACCACCAGCTCCACCTTGCAGACCCTCTTTACCATATCTGTCATAAATGGCACGTTTTTTGTCATCACTAAGTGTTTGGTACGCTTCATTTACAGATTTAAAGTTTGCTTCAGCTTCTGCATCACCAGGGTTTCTATCTGGGTGGTACTTTTTTGCCATTTTTCTATAGGCGCTTTTAATCGTAGCTGAGTCAGCGCCCTTGTCAATTTCAAGTTGTTGATAAAAATTTAAATCTTTCATAATTCTCGCAATATTTATTGGTCTTGTTTTGAGGCGAATTTTAGCATGTTTTTAGTAAACTAACAACTATGAAATATGCCCCTAAACCATTTGAACGCTTAGTTGAGTCTTTACAAGCGTTACCTAGCATTGGACGCAAGTCTGCTATGCGCTTAGCCTACCATATTGTAATGGATAAAAACTTTAGTGCATTACAACTTTCACACGCAATAGAAGATGCAATAGGAAGTGTTAGAAGGTGTAAAAGATGTTCAGCTCTAAGTAGTGATGAATTATGTAGCATATGCAGTGATCCAATGCGTGATGTTACAAAGTTGTGTTTTGTAGAGAGTGCAAAAGATATTTTTATTTTTGAGGAAAATGGACTTTTTGATGGAAACTATTTTGTCCTAGAATCTATTGATAACCTTGATTTTTCTATACTCTTTAATATAGTAGAAGAGGGTGTACAAGAGGTAATATTTGCGCTTACCCCATCAATTGCGAATGACGCGGTAGCTCTTTTCATTGAAGATAAACTTCAAAAGTATGATTTAATATTTAGCAGAATCGCACAAGGTGTCCCTACAGGAGTGAGCATTGAAAATGTAGATATGCTCTCACTATCACGCGCGTTACATGATAGAGTTAAAATTTAAATTATATGTTGTAACTTAAATTTTCTAATATCCATTTATATTTTTTCAAAAATTGTTATTTATATAATTTTTTTTGCTGATAATGCTTCCATTACAATTTGTTTTCTATACTGTAGGGTTTCTTTTTTTACATCGGCATTTAATGCAAAAAACCAAACTTTATTTTTAACTTCTACATAGCCAACGTACCATCCTATCTTTCCTGACCAACCAGTTTTTGCTCTAATTATGTAGTTTTTTGTATCTTTGACTATTAATATTTTTTTAGTGATATTAATATATTTTTGTTCAAAAGGAAGTTCATTTTTATATAGTTTTTTCAACAAGTTTATCTGTTCTATTGCTGATATTTTAATATCGCCTTCTAACCAAAATGTTGATACATTAGATCCTGTTTGTTCATTTCCATAATGTATCTTCTTTAGGTATATCAAATATTTGTTATTTCCTATCTCTTTTGCAAATTTTTGATAGCACCATACACACGATACTGAAATGGCACTTTGTAAAGTTTGATCTTTATTCCAAGGAGAATATGATCTAATCTTACCATCCCATTTTATTGTTTCAAATTCATCTTTTATTACTCTTTCTTCTAGTGAAATGAGAGTGTTTGGTATTTTAAATGTTGACGCAGGTATAAACCTTTTAATGGCTCTTTCGTTATTGTATATATATGTTTCATCGCCATTTAATGATGATATAACGACTGTACCATTTATGTCTGTTTTGCTAAAAATATTTCTTAAATCATTGTCATCTGATAGCCCTATGTTAATCATAATACCTATTAACATAATGATTTTTATGAAGTTGATTGATTTTCCTTTACATAATATTTGATTTGAGAAGTAAGTTTGTCATATATAATAATTTTTTTCAAAAACATCAACTATTACTTAAGTAGTTAAAATTCAAAACTTTCTCTAAAAAGGGTTTCTACTAGTTTAGCATCTATTTTGTTTTTATGAAAATATAGACTAGCTAATACACCTTGTTGTAAAAGCATCTCTTCACCTGAGAGTGTTGGCAATTCTTGTTTATCTGCTAGTTGTAAAAAGGCTGTCTTTTTACCGTAAATTACATCAGCTGCATATTTTGCATTTTCTAAAACTCTGTTTAGTATAGTTTTTGGAGCAGGTAAGTTGTCATCATTTAGTCCTGCACTTGTAGTGTTTACAACTAAATCGTAAGTTTTTGGTTTAAAGTCATCGAAAGTATATTTTTTAATATCCATTTTCGAAAAACCTTCAAGACGTTTAGAAGAGCGGTTGAGTATTGTAGTTTTATACCCTTGTTGTGTAAAAATAAGTGCTAATGCGCGCGCAGTCCCACCAGCTCCTAAAATTAGTACACTTTTAGGCTCTCCTAGTCTTTTTAGCGCTCTTAAAAAGCCCTCTGCATCAGTGTTATAGCCAATCATGCGACCTTTTTCATTAATTAAAGTGTTAACTGCACCAATCTTTTTTGCAATTCCTCTAACTTCATCACATTGCCTAAAAGCTTCTTCTTTGTGTGGTACTGTTACATTTGCACCAGAAAGGCAAAGGGAGAAGAAATTTTCTTTTAATTTACTACCATCTTCTAGTAAAATACGTGTGTAACAGGACTTGATGCCTAGTTTTTTATACATATTATTATGCATTAAAGGAGAGCGAGAATGTTTAATTGGATTTCCATAAATTGCAAAAAGTTTCATAGATGAAATTTTACCTTATTTTATCTGTAATTTTCACATATTTGAATGCTGATATTCGTACTCAGGTTATTATGGGGACATATGTTACTATCAACGTTAAAAAGTACCATAATAGTGCATTTGAACGTATGAAAGAGGTTGACTTAGCTCTCTCTTCATACAATAAAGATGCAGAGATTTTTAAATTAAACTCTAAAAGAGAGCTTGACTTAACTCCACTTGCAATTAAATCATTAAATTATGCAAAAGAGATTTATACTCTAACAGATGGATATTTTCAAGTAGCAATAGGAAATATTACGAAAGATTTGTACCGGTTTGGTGAAGATGAAAGAGTAGCCACAAAAGATGAACTTAAAAATGCTTCTGTTGGTTGGAATTTAGTACAGATAGATAATAACCATGTGAAGTTATTAAATAGTGTAAAACTTGACTTTGGAGGGATTGGAAAAGGAATTGCTGTAGATAGTGCGGCATCTAAATTAGACTGTTTAGGAGTTAAAGAGGGTTCAATATCAGCAAGTGGAGATATAAAATGTTTAGGCTTATGTAAAATTGATATTACAAATCCTTTTACAAAAGAGATATTTACAACATTTCAAACACTAAAACCAAATCTTGCCGTCTCTACTAGTGGAAACTACAGGCGTTATGTTAAGAAAAAAGAGAATAATCATCTTATAAATCCAAATAGTAAAACACCAGAACAGATTTTTGCTAGTGTAACACTTGTAAGTTTTAAAAGTAATGCGTATGTAGATGCACTATCGACTGCAATTGCTGTAATGCCTTTGAAAAAAGCACTCTCATTTTTAAAAGAACACCATGAACTTGGTTATTTACTAATTACAACAGATAATAGTGTCTATTTTGGCAATTTAGATAGCTTTGTGACGCACAATATCGCTTATGATAAGAAAAGTAGCGATAATAAAAAGAGCTTGGAAAATCAAAAAACTTACCCACTTAATTATGGCAAAAACGCTAAGATTAGCTATGAGAAAATATCCACTAGCCATATCAGCCATAAAGCTTATAAGTAGTCCTGCTAAGAGATATGGAATATATTTTTTATAATTTGTAAAAAGTAGTAGATGAATAACAATGAATATCATGATTGTTATTGCAAATAGATGTGGCGCGGTTGTCTCAAATAATCCTTCAAAACTTTTTTTTACAATGAAAGCCTCTTCATTACCCATATAATATTGAGCTATATCTACAGGCTCAATACCTATTTTCATGATAAAAAGTGCAATTGATGTTGCTAAAAGTGTAAGTAACATTACCGCAAAAAGAGTAATAAGAGTTTTTTGGTAGGTGTCTATCATGGTTTTTTAATTAACCATGATAGAGATACCAAAAGCATTGAAGATGCACTAATATGCCATGCTAAAAATGAGATTACACTAATTATGACGAAAGCTTCGCTAAAAAAAATAGATGCCAAGAATGATGCAAAACTTATCATAGAAAGTAGCATTGTTATTGCTAAGAATGGTGTTTTTAATTTTGTATCTATGCGCATAAAAATAGAACCAATTAAAAGAAGCAATAAAATTGCAATGAAGAGGTCAAGGTGTACCATCTCTAAAGCACTTATTGTAGATAGTGGCTCTATAAACTCATCTTCATTACCTAACCAACTACTCTTTATATCACTTATAGTTGAACCAAATTTTAGTATTTTATTTGTTACATCAAGGGCTAAGAAAAGTAGCATTATGATGCTAAAAGCAATCAATAGATTACGCATGACTTTATTGTTGCGTAAATCTTTACTTACTGTAAACTTCATATTTTATTTTTTTTTATTGCTACTTCTAGTATGGAGAGTGCTATTTTAGTGGAATCTGTAATTGCTCTAGCGCTAAGTGTTGCTCCACTAATTGAACGAATATCTTGTTTTAGTTTTAGCTCATTCTCTGTAGTAGAACCATTAAATTGGTTTAACCATCTTTTAGGAGGAAGGTATTCAGGGGGTTCATAAAAAGCTATAATTTCAATAGCTTTTAATTTTCCATTAGTATCTATTAAAAACATGGCTGTTTCATCTTTAGTTCGTACTTTGGATGTGTGTAAAACCCCATAACCTAACACTTTATTATCCTGTTTTGCTATAAATATTCTAAAAAGGTGATCTTTAATTTTTCGTTTTGCAATTTTTTGTGCTTCTATAATATCTTCTTTGACTAAAAGAATATTTTTTTTAGAGACAACTACATTTTTCCCATAATGTGCGCGCATAGCTTCGTCCGGTCTAATCAAAACTTTTGATAGTAATAGATTAGATGCGATTAAAAGAATTAAAATTAGACGAAACATTGCGTACCTTTTATATTTGATTTTTTAATTTTAACATTAAAATATATAACCCATGCTAAGTTCCAAACGGTCATCATCTGTACCTTTATTATCATATAACAGGTAATCAGCTTTTAAAATCACGTTTGGATGAGGACGATAGTCAACTCCAAGTGCTGTAATTTTTGTATCTTTTTCAGAACCTCTTAGTATAGTTTTAGTAGCTGTATTATATGTTAATGTCTCATCTTCTGCATTGTAGTTTTCATAGCGGATGAATGGAGTCCACTTTTCATTAATATTATACGCCGCATTTACATAGTAACCAGTTCCCTCAGAACTTACAGCAGTATCTGCATGAAACGTTGCTAAATTTGTCTCACCATCAACTGTAGCATTTGCATAAAGAGCTGTTAGCTCAATTGGACCCTCTTTGTAAACAGCGTGTGCTTCCCAAATAGTAGTGCTAACACCATCTAATCCAGCTTGATTTTGCCCTGAATCACCTGTGAAAATAGAGGTTGTGAGATCTAAGGAATCTAGTGCATGATATTCAAGGCGACCAACAAATGCAAAATCTTCAGCTTTAGATTCACGTCCTCCTTGACGGGCATTTCTCCAAGTTTTTTTGCCAGTTCCTTTTGCAGAATTTAAACTAGCAACGATACCTGCTGTATAATCAAAGTCTCCTAATGTACCATAAGTTAAGATACCATTTTCACCCCATGTTGATGGAATTATATATTTTTCTGTCTCTGGACGATTTACAGCATTAAACATTGTAGGTTCATGTTTCATGTTTATATGACCAACTGGAACTAAAATTTGACCCGCTCGTACATTAAATTCTGGTCTAATTAAAAAGTCGATTGAAGCAAATTCAACAATTGCCTCTCCACTTCCTCCCTCAGCTCCACCATGTTCAAACTCAATTTCTGAATTGAAAATAATATTATCTGTAAATTTGTAACCAACATAAAATATAGCTCTATAATTGTCTGCTGTATCATCATTTGTTGTTCTATCAGTATAATTTATGTAATCAATTTTTCCATAACCACCAATTGAGAGAGGAGATTTAGAATAGAATACTTTTGACGCGGCATAACCTAAGCCTGTATAGCTTTTACTTGCTAGTTCAGGAATAGCGTTAAATGTTTTAAGCGCGCTTACCTCTTCAATGAGTGCATTGTTGCTGGCTTCATTTTTTGATTCAATATCGTTCATTCTCTTAGTTAATGCTTTTAGTTGAACTTTAAGTTCACTCATTTCATCTGCTTGTAAAGAGGCACTTAGTGCTGCAATTGCTGTAAGTGAGAGTACTATTTTTTTCATTTCAATTATCCTTTAAATGTAAATAATAATTGTTATCACAATTATTTTTAGGAATAGTATCAGATGAAAGCTTAAATTAAAATAATAATGATAATGTGTATCAATAAAGTTTGGGATTTGAAGTTTTAAATGGTTTTTATACTATTTTTCATGGTTCCAAATAGGTAATTTACCGTGTAGATTTACTACATCTCCAAATACTATTAATGCAGGTCTTGGTGCATCTTTTGCAAGAGAACTCAATCCCTTAAGAGTAGTTGTAAAAACTTTTTGATTTGCTCTTGATGCATTTGATATTATAGCAGTTGGTAAATTTTTGTCTACACCTATCTCTAAAGCTTTTGCTACAATTTCATCCGCACGGCTAACAGCCATAAGTACTATAGTTGTATGGTTTTTCATCTTTAAAATTTCTATCCAATCTAAATTTATTATATTTTCTTTTAGATGTGCTGTTACAATCGATAAGCTTGCAGAATAGTTACGAGCAGTTGGTGCGATTCCTGCACTAAGTGGTGCAGCAATTGATGATGAAATACCTGGAATTACGTCTACTCTAATGCCATGTTCTAGTAAAAACATTGCCTCTTCTGCACCACGACCAAATATATATGGGTCACCACTTTTTAATCTACCTACAGATAAACTTTTTTTAGAGTACTTTAAAAGTAGTCTGTTTATCTCTTCTTGTTTCATTGAATGATTGTTTTTACTTTTACCAACATATATCTGCTCTGTATTTTTTGGAATAATATTTATAATCTCATCAGAAATTAGATGATCTACAAATAGTACATCAACTTCTTGAATAAGTTTGTAAGCTTTAAGTGTAAGCAGTTCAACATCTCCAATACCACAACCGATTAAATATACATGTCCGAAGGAGTTTTTAGTTTTGTTTTTTTTAAGTGAAGAAGTTTTCAAGAAATAAGCCTGTTTTTTGTGGCGATTATACCATTATATGCCTATCTATGCTAGAATTTCGCCCATGAATTATAAACTATATATGGTCTCTTTAGGACCTGGTGATGTTGAACTGCTTACACTCAAAGCTTTGAATGCTTTTAGAGATTGTGACGCTATTTGTGTTCCTACTAAGAGTGAAGATAATAGTTTTATTAAGTCAATTAGTTATAAAATTGTTACAGATGCTCTTACTTTGCTTAGGATAGAAAAAATAGTAATTCCTGTATATTCACCAATGAGATTTAATGAAGAAGATTGGATAGATGAAGCAAATATAGTGATGGATTCATCAAAAAAATATGGCTCAATATGCTTTGTGACACTAGGTGATGCTGCTATTTACTCTAGTATCTATTATCTTTTAGATATTATAAGAGATAAAAATATTGAGTTATATAATAGTTGTGAGGTAATTGCTGGTGTTACATCTTTTAGTGCAGCTTCTGCAAGAGTTAAAAAACCTTTATGTTTAGGTGATGAAGAGCTTCTTGTAAAACCTATAAATCCAAGAGATAAAGTTGAGACAACTCAAATACTTATGAGACCAAAAATTGGTATGGATACAGAAATCTTAGGTGATGGTGATTTTTATACTTTTGAAAATATGTATTTAGAGAACGAAAAAATAACACCATCAAAGATAGAAAAGGTCAAAAAATATATGACACTTTTTCTAAATTTTGCTAAGAGAGATTAGCCCTCAGCTCTCCAACCATCTTTTTTCTCTCCATCTAAATCATATTTACTTAGATAACCACGAGGTGTTAAAACTTTTCTGTTTTTAGTAAGTTTTGTACTTGAATTACCAATTAAAATAGTTGTAGACATATTAACATCTTCATTCTCAACACCAGCATCAATTAACTCTTTAGCGGTAGTAATATTAATATATTGTGAAGTGCGTCCTAAATCTCTTGCAACTACTACGGGTCTATTTGGATTAATATCTCTTAATTTTTCAAGCATCTGATTATATGGTTCTAATCTACTTTTACTCTTTGGATTATAAATTGCTATTACAAAGTCAGCATCAAGTGCTAAAGCTATTCTTTTTTGTATTAGGTCAAAATCAGTTAATCTATCAGAGAGTGAAATAAGACAAAAATCTTGTGAGAGTGGAGCGCCAACCTCAGAAGCTAGTGCTAAAACAGATGAGATTCCAGGAAGAGAGACATAATTTATTTTGTTCCAATAATCATTAACGTCAATCAGTTCGACAACAAGTGAACCCATCGCATAAACATTTGCATCACCATTTGAGATGAGAGCTACATCTTTTCCATTTTTAGCAGCTTCTACAGCATGTGAAACACGTTCTATCTCTTTAGTCATACCTGATGTAAAAAGCTCTTTATCTCCTATGTACTCTTGTAAGTCTTTTGCATATTTTGTGTAACTTACTACTAAATCTGCATTTTCTATTGCGCTAATTGCTTCACCTGTTAAGTATCTTGTACCACCAGCACCAGTTGAGACTAATGTTAATTTTCCCATAGTTGTATATTCCTTTAAAATGAGGCAGCGATTGTAACGCCACCATAGATTCTTTTACTTAAAAATAGTGTTTTTTTAGATGACGCTAAAAGTGAAGCAGGCTCAGCAACACCTTTAATGTTAAAAAATTTTGTAGCCTTAGATGGTGAAAACTCTTGTTCAAGAGCATTAATTTCATCTTCATCAAAAAATTTTAACTCAAATTTTAACTCTTTTGCATACTTTAAAAGACCATCTTCATTGGCTTTGGCTTTAAAACTAGCTAAAGTTTTTATCTGTTTAATATCTAGCGAGTGTTCGAAACAGAATCTATCAACTGCTAATTTTATCTCTTTTACCGATGTTCCTCTATTCATGCCAAGACCAAGTGAGATATTTTTAGGATGTATACCTAAAGCTTTTGTGTAAAAATGCTGCGGTGTAATGTATACAGTTGGCATATCTTTATTGAAATTATCTAAATCATCAGGTTCACAAAAAATAAAAGAGTCATTTTGGTAGCCCTCAAACTCTTTTAACTCATCAATAATAGCGGGGTAGGTCACTATTTGTACTTTTTGTCTATTTATTACTCTATTTGCTACTTCTGCTAAAGATTTTAAGTTACTTATCTCATAATCCATCTTTTTAGCAAACATATCAAATGCAAGAGCATTAATTTGATCAGACGCTGTTGTAACAAAGTTTACACAACCATCTATTTTACTTGAAATTTCTTGACTCAGTTCATTCGCACCGCCAAGATGACCAGATAGAAGAGGGATTATGCGCTTAAGGTCAAGTGTCATTATAATTACAGCTGGATCTGTGGCTTTATCTTTTAAAAATGGAGCAATTTTTCGTACTACTGCACCAGTTGCGATTAAAAATATAATTGCATCAAACTCAGCCCATGCTGCGGGCATTATGTCATCGACTTTGTCAAAAACCACAAACCCATCACTCTCTTGGCTTTTATTAAAAACTGTACACTCATGAGTACTCAAATATGGAAGCAACTTTTTCGCTGATTCTAAACTTGGATTGTTAATTGTAGCTATTGCTATTTTCATCTATTTAATCCTCTCTTTTTTGTACTCTTTTGCATAAAGGTGTGACTCTGCTTGTGCCTCTTGATTTAGATAATCTCCAAAAAGAATAAGTGCAACACCATTTATGTGAGATACTTGAAGTTCTATATTTTCTAGAGTTCCTCTATATATTTTTTCATCACTCCAAGATGCTTTTTCTACTACCCAGCAGGGGGTATCTATGCTATATCCTAGTTTTAATGCTTGATTTTTTAATTTGTTAATAAGTTTTATTGAAAGGTAAAAAGCAAACGAACTATTTTTATTTGAAAGTAGCTGTTTAAGAGATTCTGGATTTGGAGTACGTCCCTCAACACGGCTAATAATCATCGTTTGAGAAACTCCAGGTATTGTATACTCAATACCAACAGATGCAGCAGCCGCAAAGGCTGCTGTTACGCCTGGAATAACCTCATAAGTGATGTTTTGCTCATTTAAATACTCAATCTGTTTTGCAATTGTTGAGTAGATAGATGGGTCTCCGGTATGTAGTCTTACAAAGTTTTTATCATGGTGTTTTTTTATAAAAGAGAAAATATCATCATAATCCATATCTGCTGAGTTTTCAATAATCGTATCAGCTTTGCACCAACTTAGTATCTCTTTAGGTACTAGTGAACCTGTGTATAAGACAACGTTAGCAGATTCTAGTGCATTTTTCCCTTTTACAGTTATCAGCTCAGGGTCACCAGGACCAGCTCCTACAAACTTAACCATTGTTCTCCTTTTTTATAATAATTTGATGCATCACTCTTTCTGGTTCTGGAAGAAGTAGGCTCATTTTGTATGTTGTTAGTGAGATACTTTTAACATCAAAATTAATAGTAGCTTTTTTTAATACAGTTATTGCCGTTGTGAGATGCTCTAATGTTACAAAGTTTGCAACCATAATACCACCATTGTTTAGTCTACTATATAGGTAGTCAAGCTCACTTATAACTTTTGTACCGCCACCGCCAATGAAGATTCTATCAGGCTTGCTACTCTCTGTCTTATAGCGTTCACTAGCTTCACCAATTAAAAGTTTTGTATCAAGAACTTTATGTTCTGTTAGATTTCTTAAAATCATATCTGCACGTTTAGGATTTTTTTCAAAAAGAATAGTTCTTATTTTATATCTTTTATATCCATCTATGCTCATAGAGCCACTACCAGCTCCAACATCCCACATGAGCTGATTTGCTGATAGCTCTAAATTTTGCAGAGCTAAATGACGTTTGTATGATTTCGTAATCATTCCATTTTCATGTTCAATTGTATCTTCACTAGAGATATTAGGAAGTGGTATAAACTCTCTTTTAATTAGAATAGAATATGGCATTTTTGGTGGATTTTTAAGCATTTCATTAAAGTCGACTTGTCTAAAATTTTCATCACTATAGCCAAATCTTTCACCAAGAGTGATAGATATATCTTTATCATCAAGAAAGTTACAGATATTTTTTAAAATTTTAGGAGTTTTATCATCACAAATTACAAATGTGTACTCTTTATTTAGGAAACTATCTAAGTTAATTTCACTTTTTCCATGTAGTGTTTCAATAGAAGTTTTAACTAGAGAGACTCCCTCATGTGCTAAAAAGTAGTTTAAAGATGAGGTATTATCAATTATTTTAAAAGATATTTTCTCTTTTTTAAGCACACTTAAAATTAGTATAGCACCTGAGAAAAACATCGGTGAGCCACTTACTACATATAGTATCTCTTTACTGATATTTTGTAAAATTGCCTCTTTAATCTCTTTAAAACCACCTTTAATTACATTTTCTCTTGTACTCTCATAATTTTTATCACAAAATATTAGCTCGTATTTATTTAAGTCAAGCTTTATGTTGTCAAATGTATAAGCTCCCATGCCAGAACCGGCGATTGTTACCAAGATAGCCCCCTTTTATAAACCTCATTACTCTCTAATGTAACTATTTCTAGCTCTTTTATATCTATATCTAACTCTTGAAAATAGTCTATGAATTTCTTACCAGCTTTTTGGTTTATCATATTTATAAATTCTTCTACTTCGTTCTTATTTAAACTTTGTACAATTGCTTTTACAGTTAAAAACTCTTCATTTGCTAAATCTATACCTGTCTCATCCGTTATTAATTCTCTTAAAGCATCAAAATCTATAAAGCCATATTTGTTATGACTGTTTTTAAAGCCTTGTGCAACTTTGGTCATTTTAGCAATACTAGATATAAAAATCAACTTTTTTATTTTTTTTTCTTTTAGGAGTGCGGAGGCATCATAGATAAAATTACCAATTTCAACGACTCTCTCCTCACCATATGTCTTTATAGCATAATCGTGTGCGGTATTGCCAAGTGTAAATATAATTTCATCTGATTTTGACGCACTTATAACATCTATCTCAGTCTCTATAGAATCTATATATGCACCAGCAGATATAGGTTTAACTATACCTCTTGTTCCTAAAATTGAGATGCCACCTAGCACACCAACTTTAGAGTTTGCTGTACTTTTTGCTATCTCTTCTCCATTATCAACACTAAAAACTACATGAATGTCATCAGAAAAATTTTTATTTAAAACATTTAAAGAGATACTCTTCATCATGCTTAGAGGTATTGGATTTATTGCTGGATAATTTGGCTCAATTTTTAACCCTTTTTTACTCACAACTCCAACACCAGCACCAGCATATACATAAATTTTTCCATTATACACATCTAAAATAGATGGAATTTGATCTATCTCTTTTAAAACTGTTGGTCTTTCATTAAAAAATTTAGCATTTATACAACATCCTTTTGTTACGTCAATATCATCGTTATCAACTTTAATTGTAGAAAAATGTCTCTTAGTTTCATGCTTTACTTTAATATTCGCTATCTGTGATGTTGGTAGAGTAAGCTCTATATTTTCAAAGAGTACATCTTTGTACTCTTCATGAAGCAAAGCACCTAAAATTGCTGTTGCATGAGTCCCAGTTGAATACCCACTACGAAGTACTTTTGGCATTTATGCTATTTGAAAACTTTCATTGGTATAAATATGTCACTCTCTAGCTCATCTACTAAAAGTTTATCATTACTCAAAAGTTGAAAGATATTTTTCCATTGAGCATCACTAAATTTATGTATATGTCTTAACCAAAGTGCATTGTTATGTGCATTTCCATTTGCTTGTGTATTCTCAACAACTTGACAAACTTGCCTGAACCTACAAGCACCATAACATCCAGTTCTTGAAACTTTAATTCGGTTCTCACCTTTATTTAATCCCTCTTCTTTAATAAGCTCTCTTAAATGTTCAGCAGTACTGTTTTTACCAGCTTTACCGCATCTTTCATCATCGCAAATTAAGAGTAGGGTTTTATAGTGCATAATTGGACGGTTAGCGTCATAATCTTTAGGTTTACAGGTGTAACCCTCAACTATTTCAGAACCCATCTCATTTAAACGTACTTCTCCCTTTTTTACAGGATTAGAACCATATTGTGAACTGGCATGTGAGTTAGTTAAGCTACTTGCCATTATATTTTCCCAATTCGCTATCATAATCTTTAATGAGTCTATAAGCTGCATGAAGTGCTGCTACAACCATAGTTGAAGCCCCATAACGACCCTTTAAAATAATGCCATCAGCATTAAAATGTTCCATGAATTTTTTGCCATACTCTTTAGATTCTACTACATTTACAAAACCAACAGGGAAAAGAAGTAAGATAACGTTATCGAGATTAATATTGAGTCTAATCAGCGTGTTAATTGCAGCATATATGAATGTTGGTGCATTACCACAAGCTAGAATTAATGGTTCTTCTTTAAACTTTGTGATAGCTAGTTCAACAGCAGCGTAAGAGCGTGTCGTATTATTCTCTTTAGCCATATCAAACACTTCTGGTTCATTAACATAGCATATGACTTCATTTTCATATTTGTCTAAGTAGAATTTACTAAGACCTGCTCTTATCATGTTTGTATCTACAATAAGTTTTGCTTTTTTCTCTAATAACTCTTTTAATTTATACATAGCATTAGGTGTAAAGTAGATGTTGTCAATGACTTGATCAAAGCAGGTTGTTGTGTGAATTAGTCTTGCTACTAGAGCCTTTTCTTGAGTATCAAACTTGTGATAACCCTCGTACTCGTTTGCTTCAGCTTCAATCATCTCGAATGATTTTTTAGAGATTTCATCGCCGATATTAATAGGTGGTTCTTTTAGTTCAAAATTCATAAAATATTTCCAAAAATTTAGTGTGAGGATTATATCACACCTTGATTATGAAACAGAGTTAACTCTTTTAATTACTTAAAAAGCGTATTATTACATTAATAATGCTTTTTTCATACATATTACTTTATAATGGCAAAAAACTTGGATTTAAATGAAACGATATAGACATTACAATAAGCAAACTGCGATAATTCTTTCATGTTTTGGATCAGTAATAGAACAAGATAAATATTTAGAGTTTGAAGATTACATAAAAAATGAATTTGAAGATACAGATGTTTTTACAGCATTTTCATCAAAAATGGTCATTAAAGATTTAGTCAAAAATGGTCATGAGTATAAAAATTTACCGCAAGTTATGGCAGATGTTGATATGGCCGGTTATAAGAGATACATAGTCGTTTCTGTAAATATATTTCCAACAGATGAGCATGAGATGCTTATTAGAATGGTTGATGGATTTAAAAATTTCTCTTTGGCAAACATAAGATACACAAATGCACTACTACAAAAAACAAAAGAGACATCTTTATATCTGAAAAATTTAGATGATGAGTTACGCGTAAACGGTGAAGAAGCTATACACGTTTACATTATTCATGGAGTACCAGTTTTACATCTTGGGGGTCTTGAGTCTGTAAGATATGTATCAGACTTTTTAAATCGTATCAATCCAAATAATATTACCTGCTCACTTGAGGGTGAGTACCCTTTTTATGCAATGAAAGATGCTATTAAAAGAGAGATATTAACTCTTATAGGAGAGAAAAAAGATATAAAAGTCAAAATTGTTCCGATGCTTTTAGTTAGTGGAAATCACTATGAGAAAGATATGAAAGAGATTAGCGAGCAGATTAATAGTTACTGTAGCGCTTCAATAGTTGAACCATTGGCCGGACAAGAGAAGTTTAATTTATTAGAACAACAAAGTGTAAGAGAAATTTTTAGAGATAATATAGAAGTAGAGATTAAAAAGCTAGGTTTGTAAAGGCGCAAAGTCGCCTTTACTCTGTTCATGCGTAAACTTTTCTTTCTATAAGTCTACTGTTTAAAATAGATTGTTTGTAATTTTTCGCAAATGTTAATGTAGCTAGGCTAATTAGTGGTTCAATGACTATTACACTCATGTAATATATACCAAAACTAGTAACTGCAACTAAGTTCTCAGCTGCAAAACCTTGACCATAAAATGCCCAGAAAGCAACCCATGTAACAATTCCAGCTTGGTATGCAAGTGAAAGTTTTAATACTTGAGAATACTTTAACTCTGTATAGGAAGTATTTTTAGTAATAACAGTTTTTGCTACATATGAGAGTGCTAAAAGTGGAGCTAGTAGTGTTGTTACATTCATTCCATACTGAGCTAAGTCTGTTGGCGCGAAAAAAAGACTTTGAAATAAAAGTCCTAATGCCAAACCAGCACCAGCTGGAGCTAGTCCGAAAATTAAAAATAGAGTAGAACCAAGAATTAGGTGAACTTCAGATACTCCAACTGGAAGATGTGGAAAAATTTCAAAGAATGTAAAAGTTAAAATCATTGAAATTAAAGTTTTCATTGCAAAAGAGAATATACTATTTTCTTTTATATTATCTAATGCTAATTTAGCAAAAACTGCCATTGTCCCTGTTGCTGTAGCATAAGAAAGACCTATTTTAGCCACATCTACAACTCCTGGCTCTATATGCATATTAATCCTTTGTTATTTGAATTAAAGATTGTATCAAAATTCTACTAATAGATTTTTAGTTTTTATCAATATTGTGCGCTTCTCTTCTTTTTTCAATACTTAAATATAAGACAGGCACTAAAATAAGCGTAATTAAAGTGGCAAAGAGTATTCCAAATCCTAGAGATATTGCCATTGGAATTAGAAACTTTGCCTGACGTGATGTCTCAAAAAGCATTGGCATTAATCCACCAAAGGTTGTTATAGTAGTTAATAAAATTGGACGAAATCGTTGTATTGCTGCTTGATGAATAATATTTTTTATAAGCTCTTTACTATCACGCAGTCTGAGTTCGTTAGCGTGGTTGATGAGTACTAGTGAGTCATTAACTACAATTCCTGAGAGTGCAATAACTCCCATCATACTAACAATACTTAGGCTATAGCCCATAAGAAGGTGACCAATAATCGCTCCAATAATTCCAAATGGAATTGCTACCATTACAATAAAAGGTTGAGAGTAACTTTTAAATGGAATTGCAAGCATGGCATAGATTGCAAGCATTGCTAGAATAAATGTAGTCTTTAATGAAGCCATACTTTCACTCATGTCAGCTTGTTTTCCCTCAAAACTAATGCGTAGACCTGGGTACTCTTCTAAAAGGTTAGGAATAGTAGCTTCTTGTAAGTCTGTAATTACAGTTCCAGCTTCACTTCTTGGACTAATATCTGCTTCAACTAAGATTACACGACGTCCATTACGGCGATTAATTTCAGTATAGGCAGTTCCTTTAGTTACATGTACTGCATCAAAAAATGGAACTTCATTTCCATTTGGTGTGCGTAGTATTAGTTGCTCTAAATTAAATTCACTTCTTCGCTCATCTTCTGGCAAGCGAACCATTATTTTCATCTCATTACGACCTCTTAGTTGACGTACAACTTCAGAGCCATAAAAAGCGTTACGAACTTGACGTGCTACTTCTGCCGCATTAAGATTAAAACTTCTACCAATTGGAGTTATCTCAAAATCATATTGTGTTTTACCTGCTGAGAAGCCACTATCTATATCTTTTACTTTTGGATATTGTGAAAGTGCGTGTGCTAGTTTTGCACCAGCGGCTTCAAGTATGTTAACATCTCGATGGTTAAGTTCAATGCTAATAGCAGAACCAGAACCAGGTCCTCCAGCGTCAGATTGAAACATCATAGATTCAACACCTGCAACATCACCAAGTTTTTTTCGCCATGCTTTTGTAAAATCTGTGGTACTTATGATAGTATCACGTATCTCTGGATCTGCTAGATATACTGTAACTACTACAACATTACTAGTTCCTTGTCCAATACGAGCAAAAATACCCTCAAGGAGCTTGTCGCTTTGTCCTGTTGAATTTGCAACATCTTTGGCTGCACTAACTAAACGTTCACTAATAAGTTCTGTATTTTTAAACGCCGTGCCATATGGCAGGGTAATAGTAGCTTTTGCATAGTCTGATTCAACTTTTGGAAACATTGTCAGTCCCATTCGTCCACTCAAAGCGTATGATAGAGTCATGAAAAGAATTAAAAAAGATATAACTACTGTTATGACTGGATGTTTTAAGACTTTATCTAAAAATGGGCCATAAACATCACGTACCCAGTGACGAAACCAAGAGCTAAATGCTTGTTGGTTTTCATGCACCCATAGAGTAATTCCAGTACGCTTTTTATGCTTTAGCGCTGCTAGGTGTGCGGGCATTACAAAGAGGCTCTCTAACAGTGAAATTAAAAAGACAGTAATTACAACAAGTGGAATAACAGAAAATATTTTACCCATGATGCCGGGGATAAAATAGAGTGGCATAAATGTAGCAATATTTGTAAGAATACTAAAAGTAATGGGCATAGCCATCTCTTTTACACCTTTTATAGCAGCAGTAAGAGGGTTGTCTCCTTCTTGTCTAAAGTGATATACATGCTCTCCTACTACAATTGCATCATCTACAACAATACCTAAAGCTATTATAAATGCAAATAAAGAGACAAGATTTAAAGAGACATCCATCATGGGTAAAAATAAAAATGAGCCAATAAAGGAGATAGGAATCCCCATCATTACCCAAAATGCTAAACGAATCTCCAAAAATAGAGATAATGCACCAAGTACTAAAATAAGTCCAAGAGCGCTATTTCTAAGAAGTAAATTCATACGAGCGGCATAAATTTCACTGTGATCACTTCTGATTTCAATATTTATACCCTCAGGAAGAGTAGGACGGATTGTTTTTAGTTTTCTTTTTACCGTTTGAGAAATTGTAATTGGAGTCTCGTCTCCTGTAGTGTATACATCAATCATCATCGCTTTTTTACCATCAAAGGTTGAATAGGTTTCAATCTCTTCGTAATCATCTTTAATGGTTGCTATTTGACCAAGAAGAACCTGTGTTCCGTCTGCTGATGTTATAATTGGAATATTTTCAAACTCTTGACCAAAATTACGACGTTCGCGCATACGCACCATTATTTCACCAGAATCTGTTCTGATACTTCCACCTGGTAAATCTAGGCTAGAGCTTTGAATTATTTTAGATACTTGTTGCAGACTAATGTTGTAACGTCGAAGGTTTTCTTGTGAAATTTCTATACTTATCTCAAGTGGGCGCACTCCAAAAAGCTGTATTTGTGTAATTTCACTCTCTTGTAGTAAGTCATCTCTTACAAGTTCTGCAATATTATGTAGTGTTCTTTCTGTTGTATCTCCATAAAGAACAATAGATAATCCACGTTTACGTCCACTATTTTGCGCTACATTTGGCTCTTCAATATCTGCTGGGAAGGTGATTATTCTATCTATCTTACTTTTTATTTCATTAGTAAGACGTTGCATATCTGTGCCACTTATGGCTTCAATAGTAACTATACCCATTCCCTCTTTTGAAAGAGATCTAATCTCATCTATACCATCAAGACCATTAATAGCTTCTTCTATAGAAAGAACAATACCCTCTTCAATCTCTTCAGGACTAGCCCCTGGATATGCTACTGAGACAGTTACTGAATCAATATCAAAACTTGGAAAAACCTCTTGGCGCATATGTGGTATCATCATTAATCCACCGATGATAAAAGTTAGCATTATAAGATTGGCAGCTACTGGGTGAGACGCCATCCATGATAGAGAACCTTTGTGAGAAGTTTGCATTATTTAGTCCGTAAACTCATGTTAGAAACTGGCGCGGGTATGCTACTAGTGATTAGTCTGTACTCTTTAGAAATTGTATTAGCTAAAATATAGATGGCATCTTTTTGCGTCCAAATTGGAATTATTTTTAGAATTTTGAGTTTATTTTCTGGAGATAAAAACCAGATACTATTTCCATTATGTAGAGTAGAACGAGGTATTTTTATTACATTATTAAGAGTTTTACCATGAATAGACACAGTTGTAATATCATCAAGAAGAAGAGGTGAGCCGTTAGTTCTATCAAGTGGATTTTTAACTTCAATAACAACTCTAGCCATACGACCATTTTGTTCTACATCATTCATAATAGTTTTAACTACACCAGTATGATTTGGTTCTATATCTACTTTTGAACCATTTTTACCAAAATTAATCCATTTAAGAGTATTTGATGGTAGTGTAGTCTCAATCCAGTAGCGTTCACTTCCAACAAGAGTTACAATTTTACTACCACTATGAATTTGCATACCAACACTTACAAATTTAGTTTTAACTGTTGCATTAAATGGAGATACTATTTTTGTTCTTTGTAGGTTTAATTTTGCTAAATCTACAGTAGCTTTTGCAGAATTTACTTTAGCTTGTGCGGCTCTTAGATGAGGCTCTCTTAATATTAGCGCTCTATTTTCTTTGTCAATATCCTCACCAAGGAGTTCATATTCACGTTTTGCAACGGCTACTTGACCAAGTTCAAGCTCAAGCTCAAACTCTGCTTTAACCAAATCTGCCTCTTTTTGCTCTAAAAACAGTTCAAAGTCAATAGGATTAATTTGAGCAATTAAATCACCCTTTTTAAGCTTCATTCCAGGGATAAGCTCATCTATAACATCTATAACTTCACCACTAACTTGCGCACTTAGCTCAACAATTTGAACAGGAGTTATTTTACCTAAGGCAGAAATTATTATGTCATGACTAATGCTATCTATTTTTACAGCTGTCACTAATGGTGCGAGAACTTTCATTGGTGTGCGAGTCGCATGTGGTCTATTTTTCATCCAGTAGATAGATATTGCAACTACTGCAATAACAATAATACTCATAATAAAGATAGATAGTATATTTTTTTTAGGTGGTGGTGTTATATCAGTTGACATATTAATTCCTTGCAAGAGGCTTGTTTCTCTTTAATGTCCAGCCAGAAGCTAGAGCGCGATGTAGTGAAATTATATTTTCAATTAACTCTCTAGCTGCGCTAATCTGAGTACGTTGTAAATTTTGAAGGCTCAGTTGTGCATTTAAGAAACTAATAAAACTAGAGTTTGCATGAATGTACTGTTCACGAATTTGCTTTAAAGATGAAGTTGAGAGTTTTACCTGTCTATTTAAACTATCGAGATAACGTTTTTGATGTGTAACTTTGCTTATAGAATCTTCTACATCTTTTAGTGCATTTAATAGTGTATGTGAATAGAGGTATAACTGCTCATCTCTTAGAGCTTCATTTCTTTGTACTTCGGCTTTTCTGATATATCCATCAAATAGTGGCACACTAATATTTGCAACTAAATTAGATAACCAATTTGTAAAAATATCACTAGCAGATATAGAGTTACTACGAAGTGAAGCTGAAATTGTAAACTTTGGATATTGATCAGCTACTGCACTAGCAAGGCGACTGTTTGATGCTTGAAGTTTATAATATGCTATCTTTACATCAGGGCGTTGCATTAAAAGTTCAGATGCTACCTCTATCTTTGGTAACTCTGTTACAATATTAAAATCACTATTTTGAGAATACTCTAGATTCCTTGCATTATCTCCAAGAAGCAGTGCTAATTGGTGTTCAAAAAGTTCTATTCTACCATTAGTCAAAATAGCTTCACCCTTTACTGCTTCTACTATTTGACGTTGTTGAATAACGTCTGATGCTTTTGCCTGAGCGCTTCTAAATTTTTGTTCTATAATTTTAAGATGTTTTTCATTGAGTTTTATTTGCTTTTTAAGCACAATGGCATGGTTATGCTGCTCTTTTAATCTGTACCATGTAGATGCTATTTCAGCACTTAGACTAATAGAAGCAGAGATAAGACTCTCTTTTGAAGCTTTTAGTTCAAATAAGGAAGCATCAGCTGTATTATTGAGACGTCCCCACAAATCAATCTCATAACTTGCGGCAACTCCTGCTGAAAAATTGTTTGTATTAGTACCATTTTGTATAGTTGAGCTTTCACTTGAAATTGATAGGTTAGGGTAGAGTGAAGCACCACTTTTTAGAGCCACTGCGCGCGCTTGACTTAAGCGTTCCCATGTAGCTTGAAGTGAAAGGTTTGATATTAGAGCATGTTCAATTAAGCGGTTAAGCTCACTATCTTCAAATATCTCCCACCATTTAGGTTGTAGTTCTTTTTCACCTTTAATGCTAAAAGTTTTAGGAAGTTTTACATTTTGCTTTGGTGTTGGTTTTTGCTTAGCACATCCTGCTAGGAGCAACAATATAGATGTAATAATGAAAATATTTAATTTCATAAATTATGAACTAAGTAAATCTTTTAGACTTTGCTGTACAGACTTCCCATTTAAAATTTCATAAACTTCAGCTGCAATTGGTAGATAGATATTTTTTTCATCAGCAATTTTTTTAAGAGCATTTGTAGTTCCGATACCTTCTGCTACTTCATCAAGCTCTTCTAAAATATCTTCAATTGTTCTATCTTTACTTAAACCTAGTCCCACACGGTAGTTTCTTGAAAGTTTTGAACTCGCTGTTAAAAACAGGTCACCAGCGCCACTTAATCCTAAAAATGTATCCATTTTTGCACCATATGAAGCGCCAAAACGTTGCATTTCAATCAAACCTCGTGAGAGTAGGGCAGCACGAGCGTTATTACCTAATTCAAGACCATCACAAATTCCAGCAGCAATTGCTATAACATTTTTATATGCACCACTAATTTCTGCACCAATTACGTCATTACTTGTGTATGTTTTTAAAAATGATGGGAAAAGTCCTGCAAATTCATTGCATAGATTTTTATTTATGCCATTAATTACAACAGCACCTGGTAGGCTTTTTTTAACCTCTATCGCAAATGATGGACCTGAGAGAAAACAAGTAGATTCCGTAGGTAAAAATTTGGCATAAATTTCATTTAGGAAACGTCCATCTTTAGCATCAATCCCTTTTGCAGCAACTAATATTTTTTGACCGCTGTATGTGAAATTGTTTTCAAGCCATGAAGCTATTTGTTGCGCTGGGATTGTAATTATTAAGTAGTTAGATTCTAAAGCTTTTTCTAATGTAACAAAGTTTTTTATCTCTCTTAGCGTTCTTGAAGATATAGTAACGCTATTTTTTTTAGATAGAGCAAACTGCAAGGCTTGCCCCCATTTTCCCGCACCTATTACGGAGATGCTCATTTACGCGTCCAGTTTCTGTTTAAGCAAGTCATTTACCATAGTTGGATTTGCACTACCTTTACTAGCTTTCATAACTTGTCCTACAAAGAAGCCAAATAGTTTATCTTTTCCGCCTCTATACTGTTCTACTTTATCGCTATTATTTGTCATGATTTCATCAATTATCGTTAAAATTGCACTATCATCATTAACTTGTTTAAGTCCAAGTTTTTCAATTGCATCATCAACACTGCTACTATTTTGCATTAAATAGTCAAGAACATCTTTTGCAGCTTTTCCACTAATGCTTTTATCTTCCATTCTTGCAACGACTGTTGCTAAGGTTTCTGCACTAATTGGAGAGTTCTCAATAGCAATATTTTGCTTATTTAGACGTGCTAAAAGTTCAACTGTAAGAAGTGAAACAGCAGTTTTTGCTGAAATTTTTGCCTCTAACATTTTTTCAAAGTAGTGAGCCATCTCTAGAGAGCTTGTAATTACACCAGCATCATACTCACGTAAATTATATTCACTTACAAAACGTTCACGTTTTTGATCTGGAAGTTCTGGAATGACACTATATTTTTTCATCTGCTCATCTGTAATTACAACCGGTGGCAGGTCTGGCTCTGGGAAGTAGCGGTAATCTGCGGCTTCTTCTTTACCTCTCATACTTCTTGTCTCATTTTTAGCAGAATCATAAAGTCTAGTCTCTTGCCAAACCTCTTTATCATAAAGCCCATCTTCCCATGCTTCACTTTGACGACGTACTTCATACTCTATTGCTTTTTGAATGAATCTAAAACTATTTAAGTTCTTAATTTCAACTCTAGTATATAGTTTTTCTTCACCAACTGGGCGAATTGAGACATTAGCGTCACATCTAAATGAACCCTCTTGCATGTTTGCATCACTAATATCTAAATAGCGTACAATTGAATGAAGCTTTTTAAGATACAAAATAGCCTCTTCAGCAGAGCGCATATCTGGTTCACTAACAACTTCAAGAAGTGGAGTTCCAGCGCGGTTTAGATCGACTTTTGAGTAATCTCCCTCATGTATGTTTTTACCAGCATCTGCTTCTAAGTGGGCGCGTGTTACACCAACCTTTCTATGCGTGCCATCTTCAAAGTCAAGTTGTAAATGACCATGTTCTACAATAGGAAAATAAAATTGTGAAATTTGGTATGCAGTAGGTGAATCAGGATAGAAGTAGCTCTTTCTATCAAAAATAGATGTCTTATTTACTTTAGCATCTATTGCAGTTCCTAGCATAATTGCTTTATGAACAGCCTCTTTATTAATAACAGGTAGCGCTCCTGGTAGTGCTAAACATGTTGGACAAGTGTTTGAGTTTTGACGGTGGTTAAAGCTTGTTGCACATGAACAGAATAGTTTTGTATTAGTGTTTAGTTGTACATGTACCTCTAAACCTATAACGATTTCGAATTTCAAGAAGATTCCTTTGGAAGAAAATATCGAATTGAGGCAAAACCATATGGCTCTGCCTTTTCAAGTGCGCTAATTTGAGCATCTGTTATGATGCCTCCTAGCGCGAAAATAGGTGCGCCGATTATATCTATTATTTCTTTTAACTTCTCTAAACCAACTGGTTTGCTTTTCTTAGGTGTTAAAAAAATTGGACTAAAAGTTAGTGCATCAGCTCCAAGTTTTATAGCCTCTTTTGCCTCTTCAATTGAGTGAGTACTTGCAACTACAAATAAATCATTCTCTTTAGCCTGTTTAATTGTTTCAAAATTACTACTTGCAACATGAAGACCATCGCTTTTGTATTTAAGAGCTAATGCTAAATGAGAATGAACTATTAATTTTGTATCTGAAAATTTTCGTCCAACATTTACAAATGTACGCACTTTTTCATCATGATTAATTGAGCGTTTATCTCTAAAACATACGTACTCTGGTTTATGCTTTAATAGAGCATTTTTTAGTGTTAGTTCAAAATTATGATAGTACTGTGGGTCTGTTATTAGGTATTGCTTCATGTATTTCATTTAATAGACGAGTCTGTTCTTGCATCTCTTTAAATTTTTTCATCTGTAAATCCATCATCTCTAATATTAAAATTAAAAATAGAGCTACAAAAATAAAGATAAATGAGGCAGAAACTCCAAGAGCTATACTGTAGGTAGAGAAGATACTAAAGGTTAAATAAACACCTATGATAAGAAAACCCCATGAAACGCCTAATAATAGACTGAGTATAGACTCAAATATTGAACGTTTCATAATGAGGGCTTAGTGGTCGTCTATGTGAATTGCACCAGCTAGATAAACATACGTTAGCATCATAAAGATAAACGCTTGTAATAGAGCCATAAAGCTAAGAAGTGCAAACGCTGGAAGCGGAGCAACATAAGGTGCTAGCATTAAAAGAACCATTAAGAAAAGGTCATCACCTTTAATATTTCCAAAAAGACGAAATGAAAGAGAGATGATTCTCGAAAGGTGTGAAACTATCTCAATTGGAAACATTAGTGGTGCTAACCAACCAACTGGACCTAAAAAGTGTTTGAAGTATTTGATAACACCATTACGACGGATTCCCTCGAAGTTATAAAATACAAATACTGCAAGTGCTAAAGCTAACGTAAAGTTTAAACTACCAGATGGTGATTCAAACCCTGGAATAATTCCAATAACATTTGCAATAACAACAAAAAGCCCAATTGTAGCTACTAAAGGCAAATACTTACGGGCCTCTTTTTCACCGACAACATCAGTACCCATGTACATAACACCACCTAGATAGGCTTCAATAACGTTTTGAGTACCTTGTGGAACTAAACGTAATGACGATGTAGCCGCTTTTGCGATAACTAACACAATAACCGTTGTTAGAAACATATGTGATAGATAGATAAAGGCGTGACTATGTGAGATCAGACCAAGAAACGTGAAAATTTCACTCATTGCGTGCATCCTCTGCAATAATTTTGCGAAATTGTACTAAAAATCTAATTAAAAGGGGATTAATTGAGAATTTTTTATGTTCTTGCGTGAGAAGGTCTATTAAATAATTAAACCAATTTTTAGATAAATTTTGATGAAACTGTTCTAAAATCCATTTATAACCACACCACTTGACAACTTTTAGTATCAATAATATTTTGTTGAGTATCAATATCTTTAAAAATTCGACTTAATGCAAAAAATGGGTGCATAACTTCTTACTTTTTCTTATAATTAGTAAGGTATTCATCTATCATTTTTAATTTCAATCTTTTTCTAAAACTTCTATGAATTTTAAGTAGCATTTTCATTGGAGAAAACACTCCCCCATCAAGAGAAGTTGTAGTGTTTGAAATACCAATATATTTAAAGTTTTTATATGTAAAATCATTTAAATATTGTTAATTTAATGATATTTTAATGTGTGTATGTGTATACTTTCAATAATAGGAAAAACAAAAAAGTATATGTTGAAAATCATTCTCTTAGCATTGGTACTAATTCAAACAAGTATACTAATTGGGATAAATATTATGATGATTCTACATACAATAGTGGTGTGGTTATGTTCGCTTCAGCAGGTAATAGTTATCCCTATGTAGGTTCTCCTGGGAAGGCTCTTAATGTAATAACTGTTGGATCTTATGATGATAGTTCGAATATGATGTCTCCTACTTCTAGTTACTTAAATTCAGAAATAGGTAATCAAAAACCTGAAATTGTTGCACCTGGCGTCAATATAGATGTAGCTGGGCAGACAGGGTTAAGTGGTACAAGCTTTTCCTCACCACACGCTGCTGGATTTGCCGCTGATTTAATGTCAAAATATAGTTGGTTTAAAGGTCGTCCTTATTACATGAAAGCAAAAATGATAGCTGGTGCAACTGATAAAATTGATGGAGGATATAATAAAACAGGAGCAGGTGGGATTAATTTTTCTGGAGCTGTTTATAATGGAGTTCAACGTTTTTATGAAGGTTCGAACGCATATTTTCAGTTTGTTGATCAAGGCTATGATGATAATTTAAATAATGGATATATAGATTGGGATGTAGATATACCAGCAGGGGTTAAAACTAGAATTGTCATTTCATGGTCAACTAGAGGAACATATACTTATGATAATCGTAAAACTACAGAACCGCTTGGTGCAGATTATGATTTAAAAGTAAAAGATCCTAATGGAAATTTAGTAACACCAATAGCTCCAACCACTAATCCAGCCCATTCACGTAGAAATTCATTTGAAGTAATTGATTTTATATCAACTGGCGGTATACACACGATACAGATTGAACAGTATACAAATAATGATAGTAGTCTTAGAATGCAAATGGGTGTTGTAGTAGAGTGGTTATAAAGTGACTTTGTTATGTTAAGGAAGCTTTTTTATATTTTACTAACAACTGTTATATCGTCGGCAACGTCAAGTTATGAAATAGAGATAAAACCAAATTGGCAGTTGCTTGGTGCGGTTAAAGATATTCATATTTCTACATTTGATAATTTTGATATAGAATCTGTATGGATATATTCAAATAGTGAATGGAAACATTATGGAATTCGTGGTAAGAACAGTAGTTTTGAAACAATCTCTTCTATTAGCAAGGGGCAGGGCTTTTGGGTTAATAGTGTAGAAGCGTGGACTTTGCCCGTTCTTGCTCTTGAAGATATAAATGTTTCTCTAAAAGAGACAAATAGCAGTTTGTTAATGAGTGCAGAACAATATAGTTCTAAAAGCCATCAAAAACAGTTTGAGGTAATAAGACATTTTGAAGCAGAACGCTTTAATGAACTGTATGCACCTTTAGCGATTGATATTCCAAGCATTGATTTTGAAAAAGAATCTATTTTGGCGCTTTTGGCTGGTAATCAGTCCAATGGTTACTCCTTTGTGGTTACAGGGTTACAACGATTTAAAAATTATATGGTTGTAGATATTAATACCACTATAGATAATCCAAATTGTTCTTTGGGTGGTTCACAAGTTTCTCCATTTAGTTTTATCCGTTTATCTAATGATAAACTTCCTATAGATAATATAATGTTTAACGAGACACTCATTCTTCGTAAATGTGATACATCAGAAGATATGCCATTATTGAATGAGCCAAAAAAGATAGTATATAAGAATGCTGATGATGTAACAATAAGAAGTGGTCTAAATAAGCGATTGGAAGTTATTCAAGAAGTTGATGGAACAGTAATAGTACTTTATATGGGAGTGCGATACTTGGGTGATAATATAAAAATAAATGACATATTGGAATATAATACTCATATTGAGGTAAATATAGAAAATAGCATAAGAAAGGGTGGTTGCACATTTCCAACTATGATTGAAACACCATCTGTCATTGTTAAGATTCCTAAAACTAATAAACCAATTATCTTTAAAGAAGTTATTATAGAGAAGTTTTGTAGTGAGTAATTTAATTAGATAAAGTGAACATTAAATAATTTATAGATGTTTTAATTAAAGTTTAGACTAAGAAATGTGAAAATTTCACTAAAAATCTAATTAAAAGGTGATTAATTGAGAATTTTTTATGCTCTTGCATGAGAAGAATTAAACTAATTTTTAGATAAACTTTGATGAATGTGAATATAATAATCTCAAATATATATAGCAACTATGTTACAAAAGAACAATAATCTTATGGAAAAAGTTTTACAAGGTGATTGCTTAAATATTTTATCGAATAAGTAAGGTAAATTACTAAAATATACTATGTGGGAGCGTTAGAAATTCTGTATCAATTTAGTAGAATAACAATTACACAAGGAATGACATATGAATATCGAGATAGATGCCAAAGTAATTCTTAAACAGATACAAGCTAGTAAGGCACTAATGGTACTTTCTCAAAAACTATGAAGAGTGAAATAGGTGTATTTGATTTAGATGTTCCAAAAGATAGAAATTGTAGCTTTGAACTTCAAATAGTTAAAAAGAATCAGACTCATATGTCCAGTCAAAGTGAGAGAAAAACATTGTCATTATATAAAGTAAAAGAAGATGGACGTTATATCTCAAAAGCATTTTATACTGTACTTGGTGTAAGAGTTGATTGAAAAAAAATTAGCTCAACAAGCATCAGTACAATAAATCTATTAAATAGATTTATGTAGATACTAGACTTATATCTTATAGAAGCTGGACATCGCCAATTTAGAGTACTCACTAAAAGAAAAGGTGTTTTTCCAAACAATAACAGTTTCTTAAAATTACTTTTTATGGGTATTAAAAATGCTCAAAAAAAGTGGACTATACCTATTAGAAATTGGAGTCTAAGAGGCTCTCTCTATTAATATATTTCAAAGGACGATTAGATAAGGCTTTAGATTTTTGATACAATTTAAAACTCAATAAATTATCGTCATAATGGCGATACAACTATTTACAGCGCTCCCACCAAACCCACCACAAACAAACATAAAAAAATAAATATAATCTATTGACATAAGCTATTAAAATTAATTATACTTCTTGTGTGTGAAAAATCAAAGTAAGAGTAAGGAAAGAGTAATGAGTATAAGTAAGAAAATAGCACTAAGTGCTACAACGGCGTTAGTAATAGGAAGTAGTAGTTTGTATGCTGA
>Ga0316205_10000325_pt1 | contig 98259 bp, 68 predicted proteins | sample 3monthpyrite_MG_FD_204941 | JGI IMG/M metagenome (GOLD analysis project Ga0316205, IMG submission 204941) | Microbial mat bacterial communities from mineral coupon in-situ incubated in ocean water Damariscotta River, Maine, United States -... | ecosystem: Environmental > Aquatic > Marine >... | reverse complement strand
AAATCCCGTGGAGCCAAACCAGCCATTGACGGATTCTCCGAACATCAGCGCATAACCAATGGCAAAAAATATTAATATTGATACGATAAAATCAGTGATATTTTTCATCGCCACATTGATGGAATTTTTCGCTCGGGTAACACCGGATTCCAGCGCCGTAAATCCCGCTTGCATTAACATAACAAATGCAGCGGCAATGAGAATCCATATTATGTCAAGATTAGCTTGTACAGCGGCTATATCCATAGCTTTCTCCAATCGCGAAAATTCACTACACCATTTTCGGTATTGCCAACAAAAACTTTAACATAACTTGTTGTTATTTATTTATAATTGATGTTTAATTTGCCAGTTTGATACTAACGGTAGGTAGTTTTTAGGTGACATATTACTCAGTGTATTTACATCTAAAGTTTTAACTTAATTTTACAATTAAATGGCTGTATGCGCTAAAGAATAGTAACAATAAAGTCGCTGATTGCTTTGTTAGACTTTAATGAAGTATGAAAAAATAAAATGTTTAAACGAGTGACGTCGACTAATTTACTGTGTAGCCAGCGGTTAGGCTTTATAATGATTATTGCTTCACTATTAGTGACAGTCATTGTTGTGATATTGCTATTTGAATATCAAAAAGCATCAACTGAACGGCAAATAAAATCACAAGGCGTGAGTCTGACACGCTTACTGTCTGAAGCGACATTTGAAAAATTATTTAATGAAGATGAATTCAAAAGAATACTTGACGTCATCCGCTTGAGTCATGCAGAGCTTGGTTATGCGTATAGTGCGATTGTTGATATCACCGGTGAGATGATAGCACACAATGCCGTGGCTGGCATGATGGTACCGGCGATGGAACTACCGGTAACTCAATCGCAGGGGCAAGCAGAGCGGATGTTAAAACTCAATAATCAAGATAAACATGTCATGGAGTTCTATGCGCCATTGAAGTTGAATGGCGATTTATCAGGATTTATTCGATTAGCGTATTTTATTCCAAAAATAAGTTTGAATTATAATCAGCTCTCGTTTTTTGCGATGGTCGCACTGCCTATATTTTTGTTAACGCCTTTGTTTTATTTTTTAATCCGACAGGAAACTAAGCCACTATTGAATCTCAATAAAACAATAGAAAGTTATCTCGACAAGGGTAATTCAGACCCTGTCGAACTGGTGACCAGCAGCACATTAGCAGACTTTTCGAAATCGATAGCCAGTTTTATTGAACATGCACAAAATCAAATTTCTGAGCTGCAATTTGAACTAAAGCATCAGACAACCACGCTTAAGTTGCTATCCTATCAGCGATCACGAGTTGAAAACATGTTACAAGCAATTTCTGATGGTATCTTGGTATTGGATGAATCCGGAATCATTATTTTTTCTAACCAAAAAATATCTAATTATTTAAATGTTAACTCACAAGAAATATTAAGAAAAGATCCAACAGTCTGGTGTGAAAATAAGGATGTCTTGGATTTTTTCTCTCGATGCACTGGTCGCGCCAGTGTGAGCCTAAGTAATGATTACCTGGAGTATTCACCAGAGCACAACTCAGATACGCATGTTCAGGTGCGTGCTTATCCGGTCTTCTCGCCGAAAGATGATCAACTGATGGCGGGCACACTGGTGGTATTTCGAGACATTACCTTGGAGTTTTTAGCCAGGCGTAGCCGAGGTGAATTTGTTGCCCATGTCTCCCACGAGTTGAAAAGCCCCTTGAACGTGGTCGCCACGTATGCTGAAGCTTTGCAAGGCGAAGACGGCAGTAATGAAGAGTTTCGGGTTGATGCAGTGAATATAATTAGTGATGAAGTTGAACGCCTAAACATGTTGATCAATAATTTGCTAAGCCTGACAAGCATTGAAATGGGTAGCATGAAGATTGAGAAAAAACGGGTGCGTTTAAATGATTTGTTAGAAGATGCATTTAATAGCGTAACAAGAAGTGGGAAAGATAAAGAGCTCAAGTTTAATTTGAATATTCCCTCAAAACTCAGTGCTATCTCGGTGGATAAAGATCTCTTGCGCATTGCGATTAATAATTTGCTAACTAATGCCATCAAATACAACCGAGCAGGCGGTGAGGTTACCCTCACGGCAGAAGAGACCGATGAGGTCATTCGAATTAGTGTCAAAGACACGGGTATTGGTATTTCGACAGAAGATCAGCAGACAATTTTTGATAAATTCACTCGCTCAGATGACGAAGACGCCTCACAGCGGGATGGTCATGGACTAGGATTAGCCTTAGCGAAAGATATTGTAAAATTGCATAACGCGAATTTACGGGTCAATAGTGAAAAAGACCAGGGCAGTGAATTTGTCATCGAATTTAATAAATCCAATGTGCTCTTAAAACAGGCCATATAATTATGAAGCAGATATTGGTCGTCGATGACCAAGCTCACGTGATCAGAGTGGTTAAAATGGCTTTGGAACGTGCAGGATATCAAGTTGTTTCCGCGCTCAATGGTGAGATTGCATTCAATCTCATAACGGAACACAACCCCGACGTATTATATACCGATATACAAATGCCTCGCATGAATGGTGAAGAATTATGTAAAAAAATTAGTCAAGAAATACCTGATAGAAAATTTCCAATCATTATTGCAACATCTCGTACCGAGCGAGAACATCGTGAGTGGTCCAGTCAAATCAATAATCTTACTTTTCTAGAGAAACCCGTCAGCGCACGCAAATTAATCACCCTTCTCGATGGTTATTTTAACACGGACAAGCAATAAGAGTCGCATCAAATGAGCCAGCTAATAGCGTCACTCAACTACGGTATCTATGCCGATCTTATCTCAAATTCTCTGGGACGATCTATTTCTGTTAGCGTCTATGATGTGACTGGAGAACAGGTGTGGGATAATCAATCGACGGATGTATCGAACGACTACCTTAATATGACTCAGTTGATGGCTAACGCTGAAATTAAATCTCGTGATGATGCCATACAATGGCTGAAAATAAATAATAATCTCAGCGGTTTTTTATCGGCGGTGGTTGATAATGCCGGCGAGCCGGTTGGCAATATCGCCATTATATTTTCATGTGATGCCGATGAAGATGAGGACTTATTATTTAATAAGTTCGTTCCATCAATAAAAGCAGTGGTCTCATCCATTGTGACGGAGTATGCGTTGACGCAGGAACTTGAGGCGATGGCCGCTGAGCTGAGTGAACGTTATGATGAGTTGAATTTGATTTATACCACAGAAGATGACGTCCAAAAACAATCAGAAACCAATGAGGTCTTGCAGAATTTGGTGCAAAACTGTGTTGACTATCTGGATGTGTCATTGACTGCGTTAGTGGTACCTGAATGCCATATTGATTTTCATCATTGCAATCCGAAGTATTCGATGGACGATACGCCATATGTGTTAGAGAAAATAAAGACGGATTTTATACCATACTTTCAAAAGTCGCTATGTCCTGATGTGTTTAATAGCCCTCAAGATTATCAAAAGCAAGGGCTCAATTGTATATTGCCCGGAAAATTAGTTAGCGTTCCCTTTATTGCTAAGGACGGAAGTTGTCGAGGTATACTGGCGAGTTTTAAATCGAACACTCAGCCTGATTACACCAATAGCGATCGAAATTTACTGCTGGCGATGATCAAGAAAGTTGCCAAGATACTTAATTCTAGATTTGATGCATTAACCGGTTTATTGAATCGACAAGCGTTTGAGTTTTCATTAGAAGCGACGTTGTTAGCGGCTAAGCAGCAAAATACTCGATCGACTTTACTTTTTATCGATGTGGACCAAACCCAAATCATTAACGATACCGCCAGCTATCATGGTGGGGATGCGGCCCTTAGGAAAATCGCCTCGATATTTAAAAGTAAAATAGCCGAGCAGGATACACTAGCGCGTATTGGCGGCGATGTTTTTGGCGTATTACTTTATGATTTCGATGACGATAAAGCGATACGTTTTGCAGAGGATGTTCGTCAGACGGTAAGTGATCAAGATTTTCATTGGAAAAATATACCGTTGGAATTGACTGTGAGTATTGGTGTATGTGAAATTAATCCGAAATCGGTCAGTATAGCCAGCATCTTTAGTGGCGCTGAAGTCGCTTGTGACGCCGCTAAAGAACAGGGTAGAAACAAGGTCTGTGTTTACTCTGAAAAGAATACTGAAATTATTGAAAGAAAGGGTGCGTTGCATTGGGTTGGGCGTATTCAAGAGGCTTTTCGAAAGGATATGTTTGAGATCTATGCGCAACCGATTGAGGTCATTAACGGTCGATCGTATGGCTTTCATTTCGAAATTTTACTGCGCATACAAGATGAAAATGGAAAAATTTTTAGTCCAGGGGCGTTTTTACAGGCCGCTGAGCGTTATCAGATGATGCCTTCCCTCGACAAATATGTGATCAAATCGACACTCGCTATCTTGTCAAGTTATTGGAGTCAAATAGTGCATCATAACGGAACCATCGCAATCAACCTGGCTGGACAATCGATTGCTTCTAGCGGTTTTCTAGAATACCTGATTGACGCAGTAGAATCTTCGGTGATACCTGCGCAGAATATATGTTTTGAGGTCACCGAGACAACCGCGTTGGGGAATTTAGAGGAAGCCAGGAATTTTATTTTTGATGTGAAGGATATTGGTTGCCACTTTGCATTGGATGATTTTGGCACTGGCTTAAGTTCGTTCTCGTATTTAAAGGCCTTACCGCTTGATTACCTAAAGATCGATGGATCTTTTATCACCGGTATTTTAAATGATGCGGTTTCCGAAGAAATGGTCAAGGCCATTCAGCAAGTATGTCATCTCATGGGCTTGAAAACCATTGCCGAATTTGTCGAGAGTGACGAAATTAAAGAACATTTAAAAAAATTAGGCATTAACTATGCTCAAGGATATTCCATTGGTAAGCCGATTCCGCTGGTCGAGCAATTGGATCACTTGATTGAGCGAGAAACAAAAACGGCACAGAAGCGAATCTAGTGATGTCAAGCCAATTTGCTGAAGAAGAAGAGCAAACAAATACTGTAACGCGTACTCGTATCGGAGTCATGACGTATTTGGCTCCTAAAAACTCACTTATTTCCAGTGAAGCATTGGAGGAAGTAAACGAGGCAGTGAACACTTGTATCGATAACCGAGAAGTGCAAATCGTTATTGATATGACCGCAGTGGAAGTTATTCATAGCCCAGCCTTAGAGGCTTTGCTAGATTTACAGAATCTTTTAGTACGCCATGGGGGATGGCTGAAGGTTGCCCAAATTAATAAGTTAGTGAAAGAGATATTTTACATCACAGGACTTGATGAACTGATATCTATCATTGATATGTCGACCGAAAATGACCGTCGGCTGGCTTCAAAAAATACCTCAGACAGCAAACAAAGGCTGGGTGATATCTTAATAGAAAGAGAATTAATCACCAAGAAAAAACTTGAACAAATCATTGCCTCACAAACCAAAGGTGCCCAACGTTTAGGTCGTATGTTGATTGATAAAGGTTTGGTTTCTGAGCGAGATATGATGTTAGCCTTGTCTGAACAACTCAGACTGCCATTTGCCAATCTTCGAGTGGGTATGTATGACCCAGAAATTGCAGAACTGTTAAGCAAGGATATTGCTGCCCGATTAAAGGTATTACCGCTTTTCCGAATTAAAGACAAGCTTTTTGTCGCCACGTCAGATCCCCAAGCCATTCCAAGCTTTGATGAAATCGAAGAACGTACCAGTTATCGAGTCAGCCCGGTTTTGGCTCAACAAGAAAATATTATCAAGGTCATTAATGAAGCGCATGCAGGAAACAGCTTAACCTCAGATCTCATCTATGATGTTGAGGGCGAGTTTGAAATCGTTGATGAGCAATTAACGGTTGATGTGAATGCCATTGATGAAATGGCCGCTGGTAGCCCAATTATCAACATGGTCAATTCCATTATTCAACGAGCCATCCATGACAAAGCCAGTGATATTCATATCGAATCCTCGCGAGGAAAATCAAGAGTCAGGTATCGCATTGATGGTTTGTTATATGAGGTGATGACCATCAGATCAGAGTTGCATCCGGCCATGGCTTCCCGATTAAAAGTGATGGCGAACCTGGATATATCCGAGCGGCGTATGCCGCAAGATGGGCGGATTCAAGTCCATACCCAGGGGCGCTCAGTCGATCTTCGGTTTAGCTCTTTGCCAGGTTTGTACGGTGAAAAAATTGTATTACGGGTGCTTGATAAAAATCAATCGATTCTTGATGTGAATAAACTGGGCATTCGCGAACCCACCTTAGCCACGTTTTTAAAACTATTAAAACGGACTCATGGACTGATTTTAGTTACCGGACCCACCGGCAGTGGTAAGACCACCAGCCTTTATGCCGCGCTGAATTATCTGAATAGCATTGAAAAAAACATTGTGACCATCGAAGACCCGGTAGAGTACCAAATTGATATTATCAATCAAAATGAAGTAAAACAGAATATCGGGCTTAGTTTTTCAAAAATATTAAAACATGTGCTTCGACAAGACCCGGATATCATTATGGTCGGAGAAATACGCGAACAAGAAACCGCCGAAATTGCCGTACAAGCCGCACTGACGGGACATTTGGTGTTATCAACCTTGCATACCAATGATAGTGTGGGTGCAGTAACGCGTATGATTGAGATGGGAGTCGAGCCCTATTTACTCTCCTCGGCTTTAATCGGCGTCGTCGCCCAACGACTGATTCGTAAAATATGCCCGACGTGTCGAACAACGTTTGTCGCACCACCCGAAATGGTCGCTCGTTATGGCTGGCAAGTCGAAGGCACATTGAAACTTGCACGAGGTCGGGGCTGCCCTGAGTGTTATGACTCTGGCTACCGAGGTCGTGCGGGTATTCACGAAATCCTGGATATTGATCAACGACTACAGAGCCTGATCATGAGAAACCCGAGTCGAGATGATTTAACCAATTATTTAGTCGATCGTGATATTAGAACCTTGTTTAACGATGGCATTGAGGTGGTAAAAAATGGCCAAACGACGATTGAAGAAATCGCCCGGGTAATTAATTACTAATGGCTATAGAATTTGACAATCAAAGCATCCCAGCTAAAAACAGCGTATCACTCGATACGTTGTTAACAGATTTAACTAACCGAAAAATTAGCACTAAAGATCGCCTATTTTTCACTGAACAGTTGTCCTTATTATTGGAAACAGGTAATAGCCTGCACGTATCCCTGGAATCGCTGGCTAAACAAGCGAATCACCCTGAGATGCGAAAACTCATTAATGCCTTGGTCGTGGATATTAAAGAAGGGTGTAGTTTTTCCAGAGCATTATCAAAGTACCCCAAGGTTTTTTCCGCCAGTTATGTCAATCTTATTGCTGCGGGTGAAGAGGGTGGCTTCATGGATACCGTATTAGATCAACTGAGGGAAATGGAGGAGAAAAAAGAGCAATTGATGAGTAGTGTGGCATCCGCCCTTTCATACCCGGCTTTTTTAATGGTGTTTTCCTTGTCTGTGACAATATTTGTGCTGGTGGCGGTATTCCCGAAATTTAGTGAAATGTTCAAATCAATTGAAGATACCTTGCCAGTCACTACCAAAATTCTTATGCAAATCAGTCAACTTTTATTAAATCAATGGCCTATTGTTATCGCGGGAGTTGTTGCCGTGACAATCTCATTGGTTGTTTGGATGGGCAGGCCCTCTGGAAAAATCATCATCGATGATATTAAACTTCGTTTGCCACTGATAAAAAACATTTTTATTGCCTTGTATTTTATACAAGCCTTTCGCATTTTAGGCCTGTCACTCGCCAATGGCGTCAATGTGACGGATGCGCTGGTTTCCTGCAAAGAAGTGGTCAGCAATCGGCGTTTTATGAAGTTAATTGAAACCGTTCAAAACAAGGTTCAGTCCGGTGCGGGTATTAGTTATGGTTTTAACGAAGCGGATTTTGTTCCGGTTTTAGTCAAGCAGATGATAACCACCGGTGAGGAAACCGGTAACTTAGCTAAAGTCATGACTCGTATTGCAGACCATTACGAAAAGGTATTAGCTAAGAAACTCGATATTTTATCCAAAATGGCCGAACCCTTTATGTTATTGCTGATGGGTTTAGTGGTTGGCGTCATTGTGAGTTCGTTAATTTTGCCGATTTTTCAGTTATCCCGTTCGGCTGGATAAATATATGAATTGAAGATGCGTCAGATCAGATACTTAAGGAAAACTAACGTTTAACCGTTATGTTTGTATGAAGACTTTTTATCATGTGTGTGTGGAGACATTGAATAATGAAGACAGGCCGGCGAATATCTAACAAAGGTTTTACACTGGTTGAATTGCTGATTGTGGTGATCATCTTAGCTATTTTAGCAGCGATTGTTGTACCACAGTTTTCTTCATCGACAACGGATGCCAGAGAGGCGGCATTGGTTTCCTCATTGGCCAATTTGCGTTCTGCCATTGATATGTATTATAAAGATCATGGTAGCTACCCAGCGAGTGCATTGGCCAGTGGGGCAACCTGCCCAGGCGGTGGAACAGCGGGTGGGGGTGCTGCTCTATCAGAAGCCGCCTTCATGTCGCAGCTGAGTCAGTATACCAATCTTGCAGGCCTGGCTTGTAGCACTACCGATACGACGTTTCAATACGGTCCTTACCTAAAGAAAGATGCCATGCCAGCCAATCCGATCAGTGGCATATCTACTCTGCTAATTACTAACACAGGTAATCTTTTGATGACAGGAAACGCTACTGCAGCGGGTTGGAAATTTGATGTACAAACCGGAAAATTTATTGCTGATGATGCAGCTTTTGATGATCGTTAATTTGAATAAACATGGTCACTAGCAAGTGAATGTTGATTCAGTATCTATGCGACTGAATCGAGGTTTTACGCTTACAGAGCTTTTACTCGTTGTTATGATATTAAGCATCGTCGCCGCTGTGGCCATACCTGACTTTGCGAATCAAGAGTCACAAGCGCTCAATATTAGTGTTATGGAAGTGAGTCATGCACTTTATTTTTCCAGAAGCAAAGCGTTGCAAACAGGGATGCCGTATGGGGTGCGTTTTTCAGCGGATTTAAAACACATTCAGGTTTTTCGGTTAGATACCTCAACACCATTGCCCACTGAAACATACGATGTGTATCATCCGGTTAAAAAATCACTCTATGATGTTGACTTAAGCGCCCTGGTTTTTGCGAACACGGTCAGCCTGGATGGTGATTTTGTTTATCAAGGAAGTGCGACGTCTTATCGAGCCGTGGCTTTTAATCTTCGTGGAGAGCCGATTTCTCCCATCGACTTAAAGCCGTTGAGCAATGGAGTCACCACCATTACTGACCAAGGCGTCTCACGCACCGTGACGCTAAATCCGGTAACGGGTGAACCACAATCCTCATGATTTCAAGTAATGCCATGGCTTGCCAACGAGGGCAACAAAAGGGATTTTCCTACATGGAAGTGATGGTTGCCGTGATGTTAGTGGGCGTGTGTTTAGTGCCCGCGCTGGAGGCTTTACAGGGAGGTGTGCAAAGCTCGAGTGGTTATGAGGAACAGGTCAATGATCTTCATGCCTTGCGGGGTCGTCTAGAGAGTTTATCCGTTGAGCCGTTTTCGATTCTCGATGTTGAAGCACAAGCCACCGCCCTCGGTGTAGCTAGCACTAACTATTCCGACCTTCCGGGGACTGAAAATCGAATTTTGGTCTATCTGCAACGTTACGATGGTGATAATGCGGATTTGGATGATGATCCCACGACAGGGGTTGATGCCGGTTTATTATTACTGCGCGTAGCAGGGACGACCAGTGGCCAAACGCTTGAAACATTACTTTCCCAATAAACCAAACCCCTTGTGGTATTCTGGTTTTACGCTAATCGAATTACTGTTGAGTACCTTAATAGCAGGCATGTTAATGCTGAGTCTATCCGGTTTGGTTTCCTTGTCGTCCAATGCCCTTCAAGACAAGCAGGCCAGTGTCAAACTCAGTCATCATGCTCAGGTTGTTATGCAGCGCATTGTTATGGCGGTACGAGGCACAGAACGTTTGTTACTACCCACTGCAGAAAATCAAGCAACCCCCTATAGTGAGTCGGTTCGCAATGTATTGGCAGTTACCCTTGACCCGAGCATTGATCGAAATGGGGATGGTATTGCAGATGCTGACAATGATGGTGATGGCCGGGTGGATGAGGATGTAGGCTCAGATGCCACCAATGATGCTAAGTCCGGAATTATCGGCATTGATGATAATAATGATGGTAATATCGATGAGGCGTCTGTGGATGATGATGATGAAGACACAAAATCCGATGAGGACTTAATCAATGGCATTGATGATGATGCGGATGGCAACGTTGACGAGGATTTTCCTGCGGATATGAATGGTGATGCCAAAGCGGGTATAAAGCTTGTTGATGATGATGGTGATGGTTTGGTCGATGAAGGTAGTAAAAACGATGACGATGAAGATGCATTTATAGATGAAGACTGGTTAGACCCCGTGGTTTTCCGATTGCAAGGCACGGATTTATTAGAAAGAACCCCAACCCCCGGAGCCACTGACGGTACTCAGTTTAGTGAGCAGATCATTGCCCAGAACGTACAAAATTTTTTGGTCGAGCGCCTGGGGTCGTCACAACTCGTATTGCTGAAAATAACACTGACGCTCACCGACAATGAAGGTCATAGCCAAAGTTTAACCACCCAGTTACGTGTTGGATCTGGATTATGAGTCGTAACCATATTCAATATCAACACGGATTTATTCTATTGCCGGTAGTCACCATGCTTTTTTTGGTGGCATCAGTCGCTTATTTAATGAATCGCAGCAACAGTATTGAGCGCCATATTGCTGAAGCGGAGGCCGCTCCGGACCATGCCCATTATGCGTTGCAAGCCGCCGAGACACACTTTAAATGGTTATCGAATCAGCTTAGTTGTGTAAATTATCCAACATTAAGCAATATGCCTATTGGCGATTTTACTTACAACAGCACACCATCCTCTAACAATGGCTCACCAATTAGTGTGACATTTACCACAACAGACAGTCAGGGTTTGGCAACCACCCGAGTCAGCTCATTAGACATTTATCAGTTACCAACACAAGATTTTCCATCTTTAAACCAGGATACCTACCTTAACCAGGCGGCGGTTAACCTTAATTACGGAAAATCGTTACAATTAAAGGTAGACGGCCAGGCAGGTATCACGGCTTACCCGGTATTACTGTTCGACCTGTTGAGCATACCTAGCAATGCCCAAATCGTAACCGCCACCCTGACCTTAAATCTGGAGTCTGCGGGTTCGAGTCTTACCGGTGGCATTATCACAGCCTACCCCATGAGTACGGGTTGGACGGAAGGTAGTGGCAATGGCCAGACCACCGGGGATGGGGCAACATTCAATAGCAGCAATGGTATTAATGCCTGGAGTTTTAGTAGTAGTTATGCGACTTCTCCGAGCAGCTCTAAAACTGAAATTGATCCTGCCACGCTCGGCGATTATCCGTGGGATGTCACCACCATAGTACAACAATGGGTAAGCAATTCAGCGCTCAATAAGGGTATTACCTTAATGGGTAATAACCTAATTAAAAATGCCTTGTTCAGTAGTAACGAAGGTAATGCACCTCCCCATTTGACGGTGACTTATCGTTTAGAGTGTGGTGCGGCCACAGCAGCACCAAGCAATGATGTGACAGTCACGCTGTCCATGCTCGCCGATGCAACAATAAATAAGACATTGCCAGATCTGAATGATGGCGCGTCTGCTGTGATGTCACTAGGTAATATTAGTGATGCTCTTCGTCTATTAATACAAACAGACGTTTCATCTATACCCGCTGGTGCATTAATTAAAACCGCAACATTAAATTTGTTTCTGGAGAAGCAAAAAAAAGATTCAGCTTCTCAAAGCACTCCATTGACTGTTAATGCTTATATGTTATTAGAAGCCTGGGACGAAGGCACCAATACGGGTGATGAAACATTTCCTTCAGACGGTGTAACTTGGAACAACCGCACTTTAACCGAGCCTTGGGGAATTCAAGGCGGAAAAGTACAAAATCCTCAAATAAGTAGCAGTAATGTATCATTAAGCGCTGCGGCTGATTGGGTAACGTGGGATGTTACAAGCCTAGTGCAGGAATGGATAGATGGTATTAGTATTAATCACGGAATGCTGCTAAAAACCACTCATGGCAATACCTTAACATTCAGCGCTCAAGAAAGTAGTAAACCGGCGCAACATCCAAAGTTAGAAGTGGTATATACCCCGCCTTAGCAACCCCATCGCAAATCACTTATAACCCTCCGTATTTTTGTCTCTTGCTAAAGCTAATTCACAAGTTCGTCGATAGCCACTTTGCATGGTGGGTATTATGTCGTTGCATAATATGACTCGATTATTTATTGATTAATAAAATGATATCTCGTGATGTTAGCTCTGGAAAAATTAAAAAAATATTCATTAAAATCACCATCAATGATCATTGGTCCCATTGGTTTATCCTTTTCCCTAGAAAACTTACATCTGGTACAACTGCAAAAACTAGCCGATGGGTCCATTAGTTTACGCGCCAAGGCTTCTGCTAAATATCCCATGGATCTCGATGAGTTACAAAATTCACCGAAGGAAATCAAACGCATTGTCAGTCAACTGATTAAATTGGACCATTTCTATGGTAATGAAGTGGTGTCTGCTTTACCACCGGGCAAGTGCCGGTTGTTACCCATCGCGTATCAAAAAAATCCAGATAAACAAGAAAGCCAGCTTATTGTGAATGCGCTCACCAATCGTTTAGATGGTGATTTAAACGATTATGTGATTGATTATTTGCTGGTTCGATCAAGCGCTGAAAATGAAAACTGTTTAGCCTTGGTGGCCACCGCAAAACGTGAGTCGGTGATTGCCTATTTAGAAAATTTACGTAGGGCAAGTTTGAACGTCACCGCCCTTGAAGTGAATCCAGCGGCCATTAAGCGTTTGGTTGTTTCCATGTCCTCAGAAAAACATGAGAATGTTTTGGTTATTAATTTTGGGCAAGTTAAAAGTTTTTTTACCATGATTTCAGGGGATAGATTGATATTTGATCATGAAGTGGAGTTTGGTGAAAAGGATTTATTAGAGAAAGTGGCTAATGATTTGGAGTTATCTGAATCGGAAGTCAGTGAGTTAATCCAGCGCTACGGTTTGCTACCCGATGCCGATCAGCTGTCAGAAGAGGGTGAACTTAGCGGGGCGGAAATAGCCAATATCATGGCGGAAATTGTTAGGCCAAAATTTGTTGAAATCTCCGAAGAAATCAATCGCGCCTTAATTTATATCGCCTCGGAAACCCGAGGTGGGTCAGCCAATGAAATATATATGTTGGGCAGTATTGCGCGTTGGCAAGGAGCGGATCAAATACTGCGCTCTTTATTGCACGTGGAGGTTATTACTATTCCTGATATATTAACTCGTTTTCCCCGCCAAACAAGCCACAATAACCGAGAGGAAAGTTCTTGTTCAGCTGAAATTGCGGTCGCGACTGGATTAGCCCTCAGAGGTCTGTTGCACAATGAATGAAATCGATCTCATACCAAAAAGCTATCGAAAATGGCTGTTACATTTGCATTTGGTGAAGTATTTTACGCTTGGTGCGATGATCTTGGTGATGGTATCGTGTTTATCCTATGTCTATCTGATGTATTTGAGCAATGGTTTAGAAGGTGACATAGATAAACTGCAGAGAGATAAGATCATCTCGGCGCAACAACGAGATGAGCTAGTAAAAATTAATGCGGATAAAAATATATATCAGCGGCAATTGTCGTTGTTGGGAAATCTTCGCAGTGGTGCGGCAGCGGAAAGAATGTTTGTGGTGATTGACCAGGCGATCAGTGGTGAGGATGTCTGGTTTCGAAGCTGGAAATTATGGAGAAAAGGTTATTCCCTAGGCCAGAATAATAATCCATCGGTTGCTAATGAGGACTGGCAAGTGGAGACACAAATCTCAATCAAAGGAAATTCAGGTGATTATATCTCCCTTTCGAGTTTTGTGAAAGCACTTCTGGAGCAATCAGAGATATCAGATGTGAGAGTGTTAGATACTGCGTTGCGCCGTTATACCCGAAGTAATGTCATAGATTTTGATCTTTTAATCGATGTGAGTCGCCGTGGCAATGAGTCGTGAATAATTATCTTGAAAAAGTTGAGACTAAAAAATTAGTTTTAATTTCCTCTTTGATATTGTTATTAGTTATCGCGGTGTTGTATAGCTATCTTTTGGCGCCTAAATGGAAGGCGTATCAAACGATAAAAGAAACTCAACGGGTACTGCAAAATAGTTCCTCAAATCATGAGAGTTTAACGCAAGAAATTCAACGAGAGAAAGATTTAGTTGAAAAATTAAAACGACGTATCCATGGTGGCGCCATGGATTTACCAGAGAAAAACATTGAATCTTATATCATTGGAAAGTTACAAACCATGTCATGGAAGAACCGTATCGAACTTGTTTCGATTAAACCGACAGCCTGGAAAACGGTTAAATTCTACAAAGAACTATTGTTCGATGTGGAGTTAAATGGTGATTATTTTAACTTACACAAATGGTTGAAACAAATGAGTTCAGAAATGGGATTTATTGTTATAAAGCGTTTGGAAAATAAAAAAATTTCCGCCAGCAGTGATAAAGTGATGATGAGTGTAACCATTGCTTATTATCGGATTATTGAAAAATGAGTGGTAACAAAAAAGCATTTTCTTATGTGATTTTATCATTTTTTATCACGATACATGGTGTGATGGCGGATGAAATAAATGAGATTAAAAACAACCCTTTTAAGCGCCCCAGTTTAACGCAGTTAAATAAACCTGAATCGTCAGAGGTAACATCGATAGCGAGCAAAAAAACAAAAACAAAAACGAAAATTAGCAAGAAAAAACCAGCAGACTTAGTGAAAGGGAAAAAAATAGAGATAAGTGCAATTATTTTCTCGGGGAAAGACTCCATGGTGAGTGTGAAGGGAAAGATATTAAATATAGGCGATGTAATTTATGATTATAAGCTACATTCAGTATACGAGGGAGGGGCGGTTTTCATGAGAAATGGAAAATCGGTAGATGTGAAAGTGAGCAAGAAATAATTTTATTTTAAAAGCATATAACCCATGTTAGCTAGAAAAATCAAGCATTCTAATGACCAAACAGTGATACCGTGGTTAGTCATGTTATTGACGTGTGTTTTGCTATTGATTAGCAGCTGGCAAGGTGATGTATCCGCCGCGCCAACGGATCCGGCGTTAGCGCCAGAGACCACACTGCAACATAAGCAGCCAATAGATGCTCCCATGGATTCGACTAAGGGAAAAGTCACTGCTCATCAAATGGATTCGTTGACAACCAAAAAAAATGCATCAATGACGCTCACATTACGGGATATGGAAATCAATGAAGCGATGGAGATGTTGTCGAAAAAGGATCGAGTCAATATTGTCTTGGGGAAAGGTGTTAATGGCAAGGTGAATGTTAATCTTTTTGATGTCACGCTGGATGAGGCCATACGCTCAGTGGCTAATGCCGCCGGATTTTCTGCAGAGCTACGTAATGAGACCTATTTTATCGCAGCAAAAGAAGCGTTGGGTAAAAATCGACAAGATATAACCATGATCAGCAAAGCCTTCAAAATTGAATATACCAAACCTTCGGTGGCGGCAGGTGCCTTAAAAAACTATCTATCCGCCTATGGCGTACTGACGTTATTGGAAGCGCGAAAATTGGTGCTGGTTGAAGATATGCCACCGTATATTCAACGTATGGAGGATATTCTAAAAGCGATTGATCATAAACCTGCCCAGATATTAATCGAAGCGAAGATTTTGGAAGTGACCTTAGATGATAGTGAGTCGTTTGGGCTTGATTGGTCTCGATTGTTTCGAGCGAATCGAGGCAGTGGCAATGTGGGTCTTCGAGGATTGAGCAGTCCGCTGTCACCGGGTTTTTTCTTTGATTTTGTTAATCCGAATGTTGAAGTATTTTTAGATACCTTAAAAAACCAGGGTCGGGTACGCACCTTATCAACGCCTAAATTACTCGCCATGGAGAATCAAGAGGCATCGGTGGTGATTGGTGATCGTATTGGTTATAAAGTCACAACGACGGTGAATCAAGTGACCACGGAAAGTATCGAATTTTTGGAGTCTGGTGTTATTTTAAAGGTTACGCCTTCGGTTGATGGCCAGCGCCGGGTCCTGTTAAAAATTCACCCAGAAATTAGCACCGGGACGATATCTGATGGTATTCCGTCACAAACAACAACGGAAGTGACCACCCAACTATTGGTTCCAAATACCAAAACGATTTTTTTAGGGGGCTTGATAAAACATTCAGTGGCAGAGCGACGCCGTGGTGTTCCTTTTCTGAGTAATATACCCGGATTGAGATGGTTGTTTTCAAATCAAGAGATGATTAATGTGAATACTGAGACCATTGTATTAATCACGCCAAGAATTGTTGAACAAGGTCTTGTTGAGGGTAACGCACCATCCATCGATACTATTCAGGAAATGGAGCAATCTCAAAAACGTACAACCAATAAAATAAATTTCGAGATTAATAAGTTTATCGATTCTAGTGATAATCAGTGGGAATCTGATGAGTTGTTTTAAATCAATTTTGGGGGGGAGAGTCGGGGCGAGGTCGTCCGAGATGATGTTAACTTTATTCAAGTAATTTAAAAAAATCCGATTGTTTTTAAAGAAAATTACAATCCTGTTTAATAATAAAATTCTGGACGAGCTTATGTTTATTCAATATATGGTTTTTTTTCTTGCATTGATTTTTACCATTCCAAGTTATGTGGTGGCAGATGAGTTAAAAGTTGGGGTGCTTGCTTTACGTGGACTACATCAGTCGCATAAACACTGGCATTTTATTGACGAGCATTTGGAAAAAGAAACGGGCCATACGGTTAAGCTTATACACTTTCCACCGGACTTGCTTATGAGTCCAAGTATATTGTCGAGTGTAGATTTTATGCTGGCAAATCCAGTGGTTTCTTTGACGGTACAAGAAAATCATGGATTTCTCTATTTGGCAACACTCAACCGAGCAAAAACGGGTACCCAGTTTGGCGGTGTGATAGTAACTCACAAAAACAGCCATATCACATCGATTGATGATTTGAAAGGTAAAAAGGTTCGTTATTTTCGTAAAAATTCGGCAGGTGCTTTTATTTTTCAAGCCTATCATTTGATTGAAAATGGTTTTGAACTGGATAAGGATTTTACTTCTTTTAAAAGTGCCTGGAACCAAGATCGCGTGTTGAGTGCCGTGGCTAAAGGTCGTATTGATGCAGGTTTTGTGAGAACTGGCATGATTGAATCGATGGTGAGAGAGAATAAAATCAAACGGGAGGATATTGTTGTCTTAGATGAAAAAATTTCTAGCTTTCCTTATGTCCACAGTACCACGCTTTACCCTGAATGGGCTTTTAATGCGTCACCGAAAGTTGATAAATATGTCGCCAAGACAATAAAGCTGGCGCTTTTGAAAGTTAAACCGAGTCAGGGCAAAAAATCTAAAGTGAAGGGATTTGTCGAGCCAGTGAGTATGGATAAGCTCAAACTTGCATTACAGGCATTAAAAATGCCTCCTTATGATAAATAACATTTGTTGAATGTTTTATCGATTGATTAAATTTACTGCTAATATTTAGCAATCAAGCATCAGTATGTGCAAATGCATTGGAATGCTGCGCGAAGAGATTCCAATGCAATTTCTGCTATTGCTTAGTCGGGGAAAGCACCCGAGATTGACCGCATTAAGCCATCTTCCATGACTGGCTTTGTCTCCTCAAATTTATTGTCCTTTAATTCCTTGAAACTGCACGATTATTGCCCTTGTTATCATCTCTTGAAGTAAAATATTTTTTATTAAGTGCCAGGCTGCTGTGAGTTGCTTATTGCAATGCTGCGCTGTAGCCTAAGCATTAACCTTGATATGAATTATTGAGCTGATGATGAGCAGTTAACAACAACTTTGTGATGTTATCGCTGAGCTTGATAAAACTCGCAAATGAGTGGTGATTATTTATACATGAAAACAACGAAACCAGGATTTCTCGAAGCCGAGACCAGTTGGCGTGAAGCCGCACTGATTTATCTTAAACCACGTACCATTGCCATGTTATTTCTTGGCTTTTCAGCGGGTTTACCCTTCTTACTGGTATTTTCCACATTGTCTGCTTGGTTGAAAGAAGCGGAAGTGAGTCGTTCGGTGATCGGTTTTTTTAGTTGGGTGGGTATTACTTATTCGATTAAGTTTTTTTGGGCGCCAGTGATTGATCGTTTACCGATACCGTGGTTGACTCGTTGCTTAGGGCGGCGTCGAAGTTGGATGTTAATCGCTCAATTTGGTATTGCATTAGGTCTTATTGGTATGGCAATGACCGATCCGAGTACCGATTTGTATTGGGTGGCGGTATTTGCGGTGGTGGTGGCTTTTTCATCGGCAACTCAAGATGTCAGCATTGATGCGTATCGTATCGAAGCGGTCGATAGACATTTACAAGGTGCCATGGCGGCTAGCTATATATTAGGTTACCGGCTTGCATTGTTAGTGGCGGGTGCGGGGGCTTTGACCTTGGCGGATCAAATGGCTTGGTCGTCGGTTTATATTTTGATGGCGGGATTAATGGCGGTGGGTATGGTGACGGTGTTATTTATTAACGAGCCAGAGATACCAAAAACCCAGAATACTCTAGCAGAAGAAGCACGCGTGATAAAATTTTTGGCGGGATCGCATCATTGGCCGCCGCAGTTGCGGAAAATGGTGGCTTGGTTTATTGGTGCGGTGGTGTGTCCTTTTGTTGATTTTTTTATACGCAATGGCAAAATTGCATTGCTAATTTTACTGTTTATTAGTGTGTTTCGCATTAGTGATATCACCATGGGAGTGATGGCAAACCCTTTTTATTTAGATTTAGGATTCACTAAAACTGAAATTGGAGTGACCACCAAGTTTTTTGGATTTTTCATGACAATTCTTGGATCATTGATTGGTGGTTTGTTTGTGGTGCGTTATGGCATTATGAAGCCATTGTTGTTGGGCGGTATTTTGGTGGCTTCAACTAATTTGTTATTTGCTTACATGGCTATGGTAGAACCGAATACACGATTATTAGCGATGGTTATCAGCGCAGATAATTTAAGCGGTGGATTTGCGGTGAGTGCTTTTATTGCCTATTTATCCAGCTTGACCAATACCGCGTATACCGCCACACAATATGCGCTGTTTAGTTCTTTGATGACCTTGCCAGCTAAAATGATTGGTGGGTTCTCCGGTGTGGTGGTGGATGCACAAGGCTATCCATTTTTCTTTATTTATGCTTCGATACTGGGAATACCGGCGATTTTGTTAGTGCTTTATTTAATGCGAGTGGCTAATGTTGATGCCCATGTTGATTCGTCGGAGAAGAAACAGCAAAGTCGTGTGGATTTATCGAAATAGTTGTCAGGCTTGCCTCGATGACGAGGCAAGCTTTAAATGCTGTTGCAAAAACTATTCTTGATGATGGGGCCAGGCAGGAAATGATCGATATTTGCTTGGCATGGTTTGATGTAGATTATAGACACGCAGATCTTTGGCTATGCTAATGGGGCCGTAATAATTTCCATGATGGTGGATACTGTGTTTAACGTCATGTAAATTAGGTTCGGTCATGGGCGTGATATGCGATAAGACTAAATGTTTCACATTGGCCATGGCTGCTACTTTGCCTATATCGGTGGGACGTGTATGCAATGCATTAAAAGGTGCTCCAGTGTCGTCCAGGATAGCCGTATCATAAATCAGCAAGTCTGCATCTTGGGCTAACGCCACTAAATTGTCATCAATCTTAGATCGGTCAGCCGTTAAAGAGGTCGTATCGCCGGTATATACCAGGCTTTTCCCTTGGTACTCGATACGATAGGCCACCGAGGGTACTGGACCATGGGTGACACCAACCGCTTTGATTACAATCCCATCTTTTTCATAGATGGTATTAACGGCGTGGCCTGTATAGGGAATATCAGTGGTAGCAAAGTTAAATTGGCAATTGCATATGGCTTTGGAAAAAAAATGTAAATAGCGTAACAAGCCTGTATCTTTGGCATATTGCCCGTTGATAAATTGTGAAGTTGGATCAAAATCGAAGCTTGGTGGTGGCACATTAGGTGTGCCGGGTACTGGTGCATCAGGCCCCAAAAAATGAATCGGAGCGGTGCGTGGTGGATTCATGCCACGGTTTTGAAAAAATAGTGCTTTGATGGTGGCATCTAAGTCACCGGTGTGATCAATATGTAAATGGCTTAAGAGCACCATTTCAAGGTCTTTGATGTTGGCGCCAGAAGCACCGAGTCGTGCATGGACGCCACCACCGACATCCATCAGAATGCTTGCTTTGCCATCAATCAATATCAGATAACCGGCGCTAACCCGTTTATTAGTTGCCACTGGCCCGCCTGATCCCAGCACCATAACCGATAAGCCTTCGCTGACTTTATGGATCGGTAGCTGTTTTTTACTATGAGCCAATACACTGCTACTCAGGCTAACGATGAGCAATAGTGTCGTCAGGAAAATTGATTTTTTAATCGTCATATTGTGGTACCCCGTTTTGAAAAATGATTGGTCGATGGATACGTATCCGGTCATTAATCCAGCGTATCAATTTTCCATATCCGATAGTCGTCGTTTTTGCCATCTTGATAATAATAGAACTTGGCTTTTCTCCCCATGGCTGCCAGTTCTTTAAACTGTTGGTAACAATCTTCGGCTTCTTTTTTATGGACTTCAAATTCCCAAGGTTCCAAGTTTCCGCTGCCTCCCAATTGGGTTTTGGCTAACCATACATTGCCGTCGTCATCAAATGATAAAATGCGCGCAATCCGAAAACCGATAGAATACCGGTCTTTACCCGCATCATATTGGCAAATGCTGTTTGTTTTGGATTTAGCACTGGGTTGGGAGGCATCGATCGTGAGCAATGAAAAGTCTGCTTCCATATGGCGAATGCCGCCTTCCCGGTAGCCGATCATGACTTGTTGGCCAGCCAGTTGGCCGAGGGGTTCCCAAAAATTTTCGGTGGCAGAAAATTTCCAAAGATTATCTTTTGCTAGGCCTTCTTTTAATTGGCATTCGATGGTTTTGGTTGATTCAAAGCGGCCTTTGTACGAGCACTTGACTAATTCCCCCAAGATATATTTTTTCGGAGTGACCGGAGATTTTTCATTACCAAATGGAGCAGCGCTGCTGTTGGTGCTCAATAAAAATACACCCGTGAATAAAATGATGCGAATGAGTTTCTCTAATGGTGAGGGCATAAAAGCTCCTTGGTTTGATAGAAGGTGCTAGAAAGATTAATAATAGCGCCTATTGTACACAAAATATGATTTGTTTGAGAGACGGTATTAAAAATACCTAAAGAGGATTGCTTGCGTTGTTTTTTTGTTCTTCTGCCAGTGAGGTTGTACAAACACGTATATTCGACGGAAATAAAAACAAAAATAGTTAGCATGTATGTCTCTGATGTTGTCTTATAAAAATGGTGTTTTTATAAGTAAATGTCAGTTTCCCATAAACGAGTAATTTTTTTGATAAATTCAAGATGGGGATTTATCGCTCGACAACAAGGGTATGATGTCCAATATTGGTTTAATTCCTTGAACGATTAATTTTATGATGAAAACTTTGTTAACTGGTCAAAATATTGTGCTGCAAGCGCGGCAATTATCGCTTGAAATAAGCATCACTCGAAACGATATTGCCAGCAAAAATCTTGAATTATTTGCTTTTTTGACGACAGATTCCCGTCAAATAGCTACCCCGGAAGATGTTATTTTTCGTGATCATACAACGCGCAGTGATAATTGTGTGTCATTTGATCGAGATGGATCGTGTTTTCGCATGGATCTGGATTTGTTGCCGGAACATAAAACCTGTCTTTCTTTTGCGTTATCCATTGTGTCTGCCTATGGGCAAGGGGTTCGTTTGCGAGACTTGCAAGGTATTGATATAACATTATTGAATTCCGAAGGTTCGGCCATATGTCGTTACCCGATTGATTGCCAAGCTAGGCAAGAGCGCGCATTAAAGTTAGTTGAGATTTATCGGTATAAAGGGCAATGGAAGATACGTGCATTAGGCGCGGGTTATGAGATTGGCTTGTCGGCGTTAAGCGGGGCGTTTGGGGCGGAAGCATTAAACCGAAGCTTTGGTTTGGAGTCTGCGGTAACAACGGAACCTGCACCGCCTGCGGGTGCGCAATCAGCGAGTTTTTCAGGGACAGGTTTTTGTGTCAATCGAGATGGTTTTATATTAACGAATCATCATGTGATTGATGGAGCAACAATGATAGAAGGGCGTTCCGCACGGCAAAAAATTACGCTTGAACCGATTTTTTCTGATGCGCGTAACGATATTGCTTTATTACGTAGTCAGCAACCGCTTGATGGTGCCGCCAGTTTTTGTGGACGATATCAAGCCCGCGCCGGCGAATCCATTACTTCAATTGGTTACCCTTTAAGTGGTGTATTAGGGTCGGCCGCGCAAGTGACTACCGGCAATATCAGTTGCTTAGTGGCGCCGGGGGATGCAACCCATATACTGCAGTTTACTGCGCCTATTCAGAGCGGTAATAGTGGCGGGCCATTATTTGATATGTACGGACATATTTCCGGTATGGTGTGTTCGAAGCTGAATGCGGCAACCATCCATGAAATGACAGGGGATGTACCACAAAACGTTAATTTTGCGATAAAATCGCATGCAATTATTATGTTTTTACATGCGTTGGATGTTGAGATCAATGAAGTTGAACGTTGTGGACAGAAAACACCGGCGGAAATCAGCCAGGAAGCTTTGCATTATGTTTTTCAAATTTTGTGTCGCTAAAGGTAGTCGATGGTTTGATTTCCGATAGGTATTTCTTTAGGTTGCCAGTCTGAATCATTATAAACCCCTTGTATCTTTGTGATATCAATCATGATAGTTGTATTGGGAAATAATAACCTTTATTTATTATCCTGCTGTATAAGGATGTGGCGAATGGATTACACGGGCCAGCTGTGACTATATACTAGGTGTTTGTTTGTGTTAGACGCTGGTTGTTTAATGAACTTCAAAACAATCAGTGAGTCTTAATTTTAGTAAGCTGTAAGCTAAATCCTAGCTAGTCATTTGATTTAATAATTATTTCATATTGAGGGTAGACTTAGGCTTATCTTTTTTATAGTATGGGTGCTACAATTATAAAAAATAGTGTTTCAATCCGATAAAACAACTAAAGCTGAGACGGGCTAATTTTTGGGCTCAACCACATGAAAATTAATAAACAGACAAAACGATGCGTTATTTTGATGGTATGTTTAACATACCTTCTGCAGCCGCTATTTGCGCTGGCTTCGTCTGTTGAGTGTACTTTTCATGAAGACATTATAGGTATTACCTTTGATACCGGTGGCCAACCTGAACAGCAAGTTTTAGTTTTAGAGCTAAGTAGCCACGATAATGATCATTTTCATCAACATGATATGGATAGTGACAGCTCGATGGAGCATGGCACAGGTCAATCAGATGATGGATCAACCGCTTTCGTTGCGATTATTTCCTCTCAACAAAGCACTGATGTAGAGCATAGCAATTTGTTTCAAAATCCCTACGACAGTGACTTTTTCAGAAGTATTTTCCTAAAGGCTGACACCAGGCCTCCTATCTCTGCATAATCTCATTCATTGTCTCTTGACAATGCATTTTTAGATAAATGATACAAGGTGAATTCCTTGTGAGATTTTGATTCTTAATACTCTTATTTTTTAAATTTTTGTTACTTCTTTCTTAAAGATATGGATTTTTAACCTTCCCACGGGTTGCGGGTGAGCAAAAGAAAAATAAAATGCTTGCATTTCTCCCTGCGAAAAAGTGGGCAAAGATGACGCCGATTTTTACCTTCCCACGGGTAGCTGGTGAGTAAAGGAATAGGAAACGCTTTACTCGCTGGCAAATTTAAAAGTGGACGAAGATGACACCGATTTTTACCTTCCCACGGGTAGCTGGTGAGTAAAGGAATAGGAAACGCTTTTACTCGCTGGCAAATTTAAAAGTGGACGAAGATGACACCGATTTTTACCTTCCCACGGGTAGCTGGTGAGTAAAGGAATAGGAAACGCTTTACTCGCTGGCAAATTTAAAAGTGGACGAAGATGACACCGATTTTTACCTTCCCACGGGTAGCTGGTGAGTAAAGGAATAGGAAACGCTTTTACTCGCTGGCAAATTTAAAAGTGGACGAAGATGACACCGATTTTTACCTTCCCACGGGTAGCTGGTGAGTAAAGGGATAGGAAACGCTTTTTACTCGCTGGCAAATTTAAAAGTGGACGAAGATGACACCGATTTTACCTTCCCACGGGTTGTTGGTGAGTAAAAGGATAGGAAACGCTTTTTACTCACCAACGAATTTTAAAGTGGACGAAGACGACACCGATTTTTACCTTCCCACGGGTTGTTGGTGAGTAAAAGGATAGGAAACGCTTTTTACTCACCAACGAATTTTAAAGTGGACGAAGACGACACCGATTTTTACCTTCCCACGGGTAGCTGGTGAGTAAAGGAATAGGAAACGCTTTTACTCGCTGGCAAATTTAAAAGTGGACGAAGATGACACCGATTTTACCTTCCCACGGGTAGCTGGTGAGTAAAGGAATAGGAAACGCTTTTACTCGCTGGCAAATTTAAAAGTGGACGAAGATGACACCGATTTTACCTTCCCACGGGTTGTTGGTGAGTAAAGGGATAGGAAACGCTTTTTACTCACCAACGAATTTTAAATGATTTTTCTCTCCGCTTTAACGATCATCAATCGCTCAACACATGGCTAATTTATAGTCGGCATAAGTAGGCAATGAATTTCTTCATCGATTGCTGAATGGGATTATTTTTGGTCTATAATCCTGCCTATTTTCTCTCGATATATTTAATTCTCATTCTTTAGCACCACTCTAAAGCAGCTTCTTAGGTTTGATCTATCTATCGTTGCATATTCTAAAAGGCATCCTTGATCCAATTGTGTATATTTGAAATTCCCTTCAGAGTCTGCTAGTTATATTAGCGATAGCTACTAAATAAAGTTGAATGAAGTGACAAAAATATGACGTTAATGAAATGTGTTAAAGTGCAGCGACGTGAGGACAATTTTGCATCAAAAATTTCAACTCGGATATGGAAAGAGATTCCTGATGACAGCAATCCATATATTGCAGCAGAGGTCAAATGTCATGGATATGATGTCCTTGAAATGATGGAAAAATGTAGTTTTATTGATACATTATATTTAATGTTTAAAGGTGATTTACCTAATAAAAATGAAGCTGAGTTGTTGGAAAAATTGATGATTGCACTGATTAATCCGGGGCCTCGTCATCCTGCCGTTCGTGCCGCAATGTATTCGGCGGTTAGCAAAACACATGTTTCGCATATTTTACCCATCGGACTGAATATATTATCAGGATCATATTTAGGTGCAGGAGAGATTGATCATTGCATGCGGTTTTTTAGGAAACATATAAAATCGGACCCGCAAATGGTTGCTGAAAAATTTTTGTTAGCAAGTCGTCAAGATGAAATAGAAATCGGACAAGTCGCACCTGGATTTGGCAGCGAATTTGGGGGAGTTGATCAGTTTACGATGAAAATTGCTAACCAGCTTTTAGTGGCTGAGGCCGCCGGTGAAGTTTTGCATTGGGGGCATGAATTTTCCAAACAATTAACAGCGAATAATGCCGGCTGGCTAAAGACGGGTCTTGCTTCGGCTGTTTTTGCTGATTTAGGTTTTCAGCCAAGGGCCGGTATTGGATTATTTCAGTTGATAAGTGCCCCGGGTATATTAGCGCATGGTTTGGAGATGGTAAATAAGCCACTTACCGCAATGCCTTTTCATAGTGATGAAAACTATACCATTGAGTAGAAATAAAATGACAGATGTTTCATATTGGGATCATTTTCGCAACAACATTAGTAGTAAAAAAGGGGGTTGGATTATTGGCAAAGGCGTATTTTGCCACGGTTTTGATATGATGAAGGATCTTGTTGGTCAAGTCTCCTATATGCAAGTTGTGATATTGAATGCCACGGGACGGCTACCAGAGAAGCGGGTTGCTGATTGGTTTGAAGCACGCCATATTTGTTTAAGCTGGCCTGACCCGAGAATATGGTGTAATCATATTGCTGCATTGGGAGGTACTGCTCGGGCATCTGTTGTGGCAGCAACGGTGGCCGGTGTACTGGGTGCGGATTCTCGCGCTTATGGCGGTAGTAAAACAGCAGTCGAAGGAATGAGATTTATCAAACAAGCGTTAACTGATTTTAACGATGGAAAAAGCATTGAAAGCATCGTAGAGGCTGAATGTAAAAAACATAAAGGAAAGCCATTGATTATGGGATATGTGCGCCCCATCGCCAAGGGTGATGAGCGTATTGAAGCCATGGAGAAAGTAGCAAGTAAACTTGGTTTTCCGATTGGAGATCATTTATTGCTAGCCTATGATATTGAAAAAGTATTAATTGATCGGTTTCACGAGGGTATGAATATTAATGGTTATGCTTCGGCATTTATGTGTGATCAGGGTTTTACCGGAGAAGAGGTTTATCGAATCAGCGCAGTGATTACTGCCAGTGGTGTGACGGCTTGTTATATTGATACAAAAGATAAACCAGCAAATACTTTTTTACCCTTACGATGTGAAGACATTGAATATACAGGCAAACCTGATCGATCGATTCCGGTTTGATGGCTGATTATTCTTAATGGGAATATTTTATAAGTTACAAGATACTTGAATGGTATATTATTATAAATTTTCACCTCTACCTTTCTATGCGAATCCTGTGGGGCTGTCAACCTAGCCTAGCAATCCTTTATTGCGGGTATATCCTAACGCGATTTAAATTATTTTTATTATTGAGAGTCGTTGCTTTTGATGCGAAGTGACTCTCTCGTTGTATATCGTGCCGAGAAATGATTTATTATCTGAAGAACTATATTATTGAATCAATAATAAATTAGCTGGAGTGATGATGAAAAATGCCTTGCCGTTGTCGACTAAGCCTGTTTATACCTATGCTGATTTGATTGTGGATTATCTTGCGCAAATTGGTGTTGAATACGTATTCGGTGTTCCGGGAGGAGCGATTGAAGCATTTTATAATGCGTTAGCTCGTGAGGCGAGACGGTCTTTACCACATGTTTATCCAGCGTATAAGCTCGATAGAAAAATGAATAACAGTGTTGTCTCTAGTCCGCGTGCAGTGATTGCCCGGCATGAATCCGGAGCCGCATTCATGGCTGATGGTTATGCGCGTGAGACAGGACGGCTCGGTGTCTGCTGTGCGACGACAGGGCCGGGGGCGACGAACTTAATCACAGGGGTTGCTTCTGCATTTTCTGACCGTATTCCTATGCTGGTTATTACCCCGCAGACAGCCTTGGCCAATTTTGGAAAATTAGCGTTACAAGAATCTTCTTCTGATGCTGCTGATGTTGTCGGTATGTTTGCACACTGTACCCGATACAATTCACTGGTCTCACATGGAGATCAATTGGAGCAGAAGCTTGTTAAAGCGTTGCTAAGTGCATTTCAAAGACCAAGCGGACCTTCACATTTGAGTATCCCAATGGATATTCTTGCTGCATCACCCTCATCGAGTCGTGCATCATTTTCTATCGAGTCGTTATTGTATGAGAATGATATTCTTGACAAAGAAAATTTATTGATTTTATGTGATGCTTTGCAAGAGAAGAGAAATATCGTGTTATTCCTTGGTAATGATTGCCACGATGCAATGGATGATATTTTACAGTTTGCCGAACTAATGCATGCTCCGATAGTAACAACGCCAGCAGGTAAGCGATGGGTTAGTAGTTACCATCCGCTTTTTCGAGGCGTTTTTGGTTTTGCTGGTCATTCTAGTGCGAGAGAGGCGCTGCTTAATGAAAATGTTGAGTTGGTATTGGCAATTGGTAGCAGTTTGGATGAAATATCAACGGGTAGTTGGGATAAGGTGGCATTGCTTAATGATAAACTTATCCATATTGATGCCACAATAGAAAATTTTGCAAGATCGCCGATGGCATGCTTGCATGTATACGGAAAAATAAAGTCAGTTTTTAAATTTATTTTAGAACAATTATTTTCAACGGAAGGAGATACTCGACAACAATATAATCATCAGAATCGAATCAATGATGGAGCGTTAGCCTCGGCAATACAGGATGATGAAACTGTCGCTAAACATTCAGTTTTATCGCCGCAGCTTGTATTAAGTGATTTTCAAAAATGTTTGTCCGAAGAATCTCCGATAAAACCTCAACGTTTGATGTTTGAAATAGCAACATGTTTTCCTGAATCGGCTCGATTTTTTATCGATGCGGGAAATGCATGGGCATGGACCATTCATTATTTAAATTTGAAATCGACCCAGCGACTCAATTATGGATTTGGTTTTGGCGCAATGGGATGGGCCATCGGTGCTGCTATTGGTGGTGCTTTTGGTCATCGTGGTAATCCCGTCGTTTGTATCACTGGCGATGGTAGTTATCTGATGAGTGGTCAAGAAATTACGGTAGCGATACAGCATAAATTATCTGTTGTTTTTTTGCTATTGAATGATCACGCACTTGGCATGGTTAAACATGGTCAAAAATTAGGAGGAGGGGAGCCTATTGGTTATCAGTTACCAGTTATTAATTATGCTAAAATAGCGCGTGCTATGGGTGCAAATGCGCATTCTATTTATCGTCCAGAGGATTTAAGAAAGCTTAACTTTGATGACATATGTTACGCCGCTGGACCGACGTTGCTTGATATTTATATTGATGCTAATGAAGTTCCTCCCATGGGACTTAGAATGAAAACTTTGAATAGGAAAGGGAAAGTTGTAGCTAATGCTTTTGCTGAATGAGCTTTTTTATTAGTATGCTTTCAGACCGAGATTGGTTCGTCTATTATTTGATCTCTCTAGATCTCTGAGGGATCTTTTGTTGATTTGTAAAATAAAGCTGTCGCCCCTTCAGAAAAATTTCTTTGATATCAATTGCCTTTGCCATTTTCAAACGCTAGGCTGGTCAATGTCGGTTCAAATAAGAAAAATCCGATTTCACTGCTGTATATAAGTTATTATCTGGTTTTTATTGGATCAAGCTCCGCCGATTTTTTGTGAAGGGTGATGTGCTTTTGTTTTGTGGGAGTGGGGTGCTATAAGATGTATCATATTGATATAAAAAATAAAATTAGATTACAGCAATGGAAACATAATCAAAAAAATAAACTACATGTTATTTTTTGTTGCGCAATTATTATTCACCTGATGTTGCCAGATTGTATATATGCGCACGACGATGAAGATTTTTTGTTAATGGAGCTTTCTGGTGATGCTGATTTGATCAGTATTGCGACAGGCAGTTTACAACCGATTTCTAAAGCGCCTGCCGTTGCTTCGGTGATCACTGCTAAAGAAATCAAAGCCAGCGGCGCAACAACGATCCAAGAGGTGCTAGAACTTATTCCTGGTCTGCATATCGGTGTCTCATCAATGAACCGCATGAGACCGGTTTTTTCGTTACGTGGCAACCATACCGCCAATAGCGCACAAGTACTTATTCTAATGAATGGGATAGCAATACTTGATCTTTTCAATGGGAATATTTTGCCGAATATACATTTGCCAGTCACAAATATTGCTCGTATTGAAGTGATTCGCGGTCCGGGATCAGCCATTTATGGGGCGGATGCATTCGCGGGTGTAATTAATATCATTACTAAAATTAGCGAGGATATCAATGGTATTGAAGTTGGGGTTCGTGTAGGTTCTTTTAATACCAAAAATGTCTGGGCATTGTATGGCGGGCAGTTAACTCAGTGGAATGTTGCGTTAAGCAGCGAATATTCAAAGAGTGATGGTGATCAGGGGCGGATTATTGACAGTGACTTGCAAACGATACTAGATAATAAATATGATACAACAGCGAGTTTATCGCCAGGTCCTTTGGACACACGTTACGAAAGCATTGTCAATAATTTGCACATTGCAAATGATCGATGGGCATTTAATGTTCAAAGCTGGCATCAATATGATACAGGTGTTGGTGCGGGCAGTGCTCAAGCGCTGGACCATCAAGGAAAGGGTGATATTGAACAGTATTTGCTGGTATTCGATCACCAAAGCTTGTCATCGTCTGCCGGTTGGAAATTCAATAGTCGATTCAGCTTTTTTTATAATGACTTCAATGCAAAATTCTATGCTTTTCCGCCGGGTGCTCGACTACCGATTGGTAATGATGGCAATGTTGATTTTATGTCACAGCGCATCGTTGATTTTCCAGATGGTTTTATTGGTAACCCCAGTAGCATAAAAAAAGTGACTTCCCTTGAGTTGATCTCCTATTATAGTGGTTGGAAAAATCATCATTGGCGTGTGGGCATAGGTAGCAAATGGCAGGCGTTGAATAGCAAAGAAACCAAAAATTTTGGTCCTGGCGTGATAACACCTAATCAATCCGTGGTGAGTGGTGATTTGAGCGATGTGACAGGTACAGATTTTATTTATATAAAAGATACCAGGCGTCGTAATCAATTTGTATCAGTTCAGGATGAGTGGCATATGGTGCGTGATTGGTTGTTGACGGCAGGTGTTCGATACGATAATTATTCTGATTTTGGAAGCACGATTAACCCCCGCTTGTCGCTGGTTTGGGAAACGTGGCACGATTTGACCAGTAAATTGCTTTATGGGCATGGGTTTCGTGCACCTGCTTTTGCTGAGCTTCGGGCAATTAATAATCCTATTTTGCTAGGTAATCCTGATCTTAAGCCGGAAACGATACGTACATTAGAATTGGTATTTGATTATCGCCCGATTAGCAATTTCAAATTTATTTTTAACCTCTTTCGTTATGAAATAAAAGATTTAATTGAATATGTTGACGATGATGGTGAGCCGGGAGGTAGTTCTACGGCACAAAATAATAAAAATCAGCAGGCGCTTGGTGTTGAGTTCGAAGCCGATTGGCAGCTGACTCGGCAGTTTCGACTGACGGGTAATTTTTCCCTGCAAAATGCCAAAGACAGTGACAGTAATGAAAGCGTGCCAGATGCACCGAATAAACAACTGTACATTGCTGCTAATTGGCAATTGGCTAACAAATGGTTTGTGCGCCTGGACGGTTTTCGGGTAATGGATCGCAAGCGTTTAGCCGGTGATAGACGTGATGCAGTTAAAGATTATAACTGGATAAATTTAACGGTTCGTGCGGAGCAGATATTTGAGTATGGATCGCTAACCCTGGGAGTTCGTAATCTTATGGATAGTGAAGCGCATGAACCCGCAGGCCGCTCGATACCTAATGATTACCCTTTACCATCACGTAGTATATACCTTGCTGCTTCTCTAGAGTATTAGCTAATTTAACGAAAAATTGCTATGCTTTGTATCATACTTAAATTAAAGAGTAACTTGGATAAGGGATGATGCGTGCTTGTTAGGATGACTTTTTTTTACTGATGTTAACAGACAGTGATTCCCATTTCTAAGGATTTGTGTACTTTGGGTGAATGTTTTTGTATTCGTAAAATACTGTATATAAAAATAGTATTTTTGATATTTAATTTATTGACTCCCTCTTTTGGGGTGGCGGCTAATAAATTAAATATAGCAGTTATTTACCCAAAGTCTGAGCGGGTTAGTAAACTCTTTGATACCATTATTGACGGTATGCAAAAACATCATGATATCAACCTTTATAGTATGGCAATTAATAAAGAAACAGACACATCAGATATTAAAAAATGGATTGATCAGTATGAGTGTAATGCGATTGTGGCACTCGGCAAGCAAGGTAGTCAATTTAGTCGCTATTTAGATCTTGGTGTGCCGCTCATTACCGGGGCGCACATTATTGCGCAGCCGAACCAAGCAACAGTCAGTTTAGCCGCAGATCCCCGGCAATTGTTTAATAAACTTAAAGAGCTCAAACAAAATGTTAAACGTATATTTGTTGTATATAATCAATCCAATACAGGTTGGTTAATGCAACAAGCAACGCGTGCGGCAGATGAGTTACAGCTAGATTTAATAAAATTATCAGTGAACAATACGCGTCAAGTCACTGTGGCATTTGATAATATTTTACAACAAGCTAACCCAGGCGAAGATGCCGTTTGGTTGCCGCTAGACCCGGTCATTCCGACCAAGGTGGTATTTCCCATCCTTTTAAAATTCGCATGGAATAATAACTTAACCGTTTTTAGTAATAATCCAATGGATGTTAAAAAGGGTGCTCTATTTGCTATGTATCCTGATTATTTTGCAATGGGTAGGCAGCTAGTTGAGTTGACGTTAGCACGTATTAATCAAAATGGCTTGGCAGCGCCAGAAGCAAGTCAGTTCTTAAAAATTGCTGTTAATCGCCGTACGGCGCTACATCTTGGGATTAAGCTATCCCGAATTAACGCACTCAATTTTAATTTATTATATCCATGACAATGAAATTGTTTTGGGCGTGGTTTAAATTTTTTTTAGTTCGCCTCAGTTTAAGGAAGCAACTGGTTGTTATATTTTCGATGATTTTAATCATCTTATCTCTGACTGTAGCGATCGTTACTTCTATTATTGCAACAAGCCAAATAAAAGATTTTTTATATTTACAAGGTATGCAATGGAGCATGTCTATGGCTGAGAATAGTGTTGTTGCTTTTTTATATAACAATGGCGAAATTGTTAAGGATAAAATTCATACCATTTTGGAAACACGACAAGTGTTACACATCGAATTAGTAACGAGTAATGGTGAGCAAATAATACAGCAAGGGCAATCACCGGTGAGCGAGCCGTTCTATCCGGATAAGTTTACACATGATCTGCACGTGATCGAAACAAGTAAAGCATGGTTATATAGTATCAAAGTTTTTTCACATCCCAAGACACACAACGTGATTGAAGGAGATGATAGTCATAGTCTAATTAATTCAATGTTGTTAGAAGAACAAGAAAACGAATTGCTTGGTTATGTTCATTTAAGTCTTGGGAAAAAGTCGTTAATTGATATTCGTTACCGAATTTTTTTTAATAATTTGATGATTGCATTATTTGCTTCATCCGTTTTTATTGGTCTGCTGTTATTGCTTACTCGCAAAGTCTTTCGGCCATTAGAAAAACTATCAGACCTTATGCAAAGTGCAAAGCAGGGTGTTTGGCAATCGGCCATTGATATCAATGGCCCTTCAGAAATTGCATCGATTTCTAATGCGTATAACAAAATGATTCATACTTTGGGATTACGAGATAAGGAGTTGCTTGATATTAACCGAAATTTAGAAAAAATGGTTGTCCAACGTACTAAGGAATTAAGGGAGATTAATCACGAATTAGAAACGTTTAACTATTCGGTATCGCATGACTTAAGAGCGCCGTTGAGGCATATCAAAGGTTATTGTCTTGCGTTAATGGAAGACTATCCAGATGAACTTGATGAAACTGGAAAAAATTATTTATATCGTATTGATATTGCTGCCCAACGTATGAATCAATTAATTGATGACTTGTTAATGTTGTCAGGTATTAGCCGGAAAGATCTGAAATTGGAATGGGTTGAAGTCAATCCTATCATTGAACAGATTATTGATCTTGTTTCCAATACAGATAAAGAACGTAAATTAGAGATCAGCATTGAGTCTAATTTATATTTGTTTGGTGATCCTAAATTAATACGTATTATCTTTGAAAATTTGATAGGTAATGCGTGGAAATATTGTAGTAAAGAGAAAGTGACAAAAATTATCATAGGATCAATTGATAAAAAACCTCAATCTATTTATATCAAAGACAACGGTGTTGGCTTTGATATAACGTATTCAAATAAGTTATTTATTGCATTTCAACGATTGCATAACCCGAGTGAATTCGAAGGGATGGGAATTGGATTAGCAACGGTTGAACGTATCGTTAAACGTCATGGAGGAAAAATATGGGCAAACTCTGAAGTTGGTAAAGGTGCCACTTTTTATTTTGAGTTTGCCAATGATAATCCTGAGGAAAATTAAAAATTATCTGAGTTGATATATACCCGTGCCGGGTCTCGTTATGCACAAAGACAGTGCTTATAAAATTATATTGCACCAAAACGTTTTATTCTTCACTATGCATTAAAATGTTATTGTTTGTCTATTCAGTGGCTTAGGGATATATTAAATTTGGCGCGCTGTATGCAATGTATGCTTGTGATCGTATTGAGGGTATTTATGGTTAGCGGTTGTGAAGTATCGAGTAAGGAATCGGGGGGAAGTACTATTTGGTATTTTTGGAAGGCAAGCCGATTGTCTGACACAATTTTGATCTTAAATAAGACTTCACTATTAATTTCCTGAGACCGAGCCTATGAATAATAGACAACAAGACATTTACGAAAAATCAACGCGACTGTTGATTCAAGCATCGCATACCATTGGTCGTTCTCTTGATCCGGAAACATCGGTGATCAATTTATTGCATTTATTATGTCAGCAGCTTGATTTATCCAAATCGCGTGTACTGCTTCCTGATGAATGCAATATTTTACGTATTCGCTATTCTTTTGGTTTGTCTGAGGAGGAACAAGCAAAAGGAATTTATGCGATCGGTGAAGGTGTGACAGGGACCGTGATGAAAACAGCAAGGATTGCATTAATTCCTAATGTGGCGACGGAACCCTTATTTCTGTCTCGTATGTCAGAGCAATTGCATAGCAGTAACGATATTATTGCTTATTTAGCGGTACCCATTGTCCAAGATCAAAAACCTATTGGTGTGTTAGCTGCCCAACGAAACAAACCCTCATCGACAGTATTGCAATCAGATGTCGGTGTTTTGCAAGTGATTGCAGCCATGATACAGCAAGTCCTGAGAATTGATACCTTAGTACAAGAAAATATCAAGCGTTTACGCCATGAGAATTCAGATTTACGGGAAGCCTTGGTTAATGGTTCACAAGCATTTGATGTTTTAGGTGAAAGCCATGCATTTAAAAGGTCGATGAAAGAAGCCTTGCGGGCGGCTAGTTCAGATGCCAGCGTGTTGTTATCTGGTGAGTCAGGTACCGGAAAAGAGCGTTTCTCTCGTTCGATTCACCTAAATAGTGCTCGCAGGGATGGCCCTTTCATATGTATTAATTGCGGAGCGATTCCTCCAAATTTGTTAGAGTCAGAATTATTTGGTCATGAAAAAGGCAGTTTCACGGGGGCCTTAAAAACTAGAAAAGGTAAGTTTGAATTAGCCTCGGGTGGTACCATTTTACTTGATGAAATTGGTGATATGAATTTCGAGTTACAAGTGAAAATATTGAGGGTGCTTCAGGAAAAAACCATCCAGCGAATTGGTGGTAATGAGAATATTGATGTGGATGTTAGGGTTATTGCAGCAACCCATCAAGATCTGGAATCGGCAGTTAACCAAAATAGTTTTCGCTTGGATTTATATTATCGATTAAATGTGCTTCGTATTGAGTTACCTGCGTTACGTGATCGTGATGGTGATATAAAGTTGCTCGCTTTGTTTTTTCTAAATCGGACTAATCAAGTGTATCAAAAAAATATTACACTAACAGGTGAAGCGATTGACGGACTGGAAAAATACGAATGGCCGGGAAATATTCGTCAGCTAGAAAATGTCATTGAGCGCATTGTTATTCTTGCCGATCAAGGTGAAATTAGTGCGAATATGATTGACAATGTATTGCAAGATGAGTCAAATATTTCCTTGAGTCGCCATTTTATTAATAAATTATCAGGAGATTATGCATCTACCAATGGATTTGGGAAAATGAATAGTCGGCCGTATGTGCGGGTGGATAACAATCAGCGTGAGCATATTGAGCAAGCCTTGCTTAATGCCCGAGGAAATAAAACTCAAGCGGCTATTAATTTAGGATTAACCCCCAGACAAATACATTATCGAATAAAAAAATTAGGTATCGAAGCATAACTGTTAAATTTTTACCGTTTTTGTTTATGATTTTTATCAATATAGCCCCGGAAGTTAATATCCAGACATCAACTTGTGATTGCACCGCGAGGCGAAGGCTCAGGGGTTGGGTTTTATTTCAAAACACGCTGTGAATATATCCCTATACGCTCTGCATTTTCATTGTACTTCGCCTTCCTTGGCTTCGTACAATGTCCGGCCATAAGATCCCTTGTATGGCGTTCCACGCTTAGCGCGTGTCACCCCTGAAAATGAAGGTGTTTGAAACAAAACCCAACCCCTGAGCTGGGATACGCCCTAAACTCGACTGGATATCAATGGCCAGAGCTATATATCAATCAAATGTTTTTTTGAACTCTTCCAATAGTATGTGCTGTGATTTTGTTGTACTAGAAAAATTCGATTGAGGTAATAATTCCCTGTTATTTTGTCCTGTATCTGATGATTAAATATTTTGTTGATTCAATTCGTTAAATCACGACGCCTATTGGTCTTATTTGATCGCCAAATTTTGAGGATCAATGACCTTACATCACCGTAGTATATTGATACTAGAGCATGCGCGACAGTCACTATTCTCGGAGCGTCTGCTAAGCAAGTACAAGTTTAAGCGTAACACTTATTTCAGTGAACAACTGTATGAAAGATAATAGCTTAGGAAATTTTTTTTACGTGACATGGAGGAATTTCTTTGTTAATTAAATTGGAAAGTGGTATCACGCCATTGTCGAGTGATTTATTGTGTGGCGAATTTAAAGATCAAAATGGAGGAATTTTGCAGTTATGCTTTCATAAAGTTGACTGCTTGTGTCAACAATGCAGACTAACATTGTATACAGTTTATTTTTAGGGTTGATGATTCAATCGGGGCTTGTTTAAGGAGCTGTTCTAAAAAATATAATTGAATCAATAATCAATATTTTTATTTAGCAAGCAAATGGATTTGGCATCGAGTTTGCTGATACCCATGTGACATGTTGTCAATACCATGGAATACAAGGAGAGCTTGAAATGAAACAACTACACACAGGAGACCGATCTGTCAGGGCTATCATTGGAGTTAGTTTGTTGGTGATAGCATTCTCTGGCCCGATAACACCATTAACGTTAGCCGCATTCTGCTTAAGTGCAATGTACCCGCTATTGACTGCACTTGTTGCATGGGATCCATTTTATTCGATGATGTTGAGCCTAATAGAAAAAATAGAAAGCATTCAATTCATTCGGCAGAAAAAACATATTTAATTATATTTATGTGACACGATAACCACCGCCCCCCCCTAAGAGCTTGATACCGACTTTAAGGAGCGAGTATCAAGCTTTTTTTATTGATATTCGGATAAGTAATATTTTTGGATGTGCTATCCAATATCTATTTTTGTGGATAGCTTCATTCCTAAATGACGCTGTCGATAAAAATACTCACTCAGAGTCCTTCTCTGCATATTTTCGCGTGGTTGCAGCATCCTTTTGTGTTGTGGCGTGATAAGGAATGACCACGTAGCACATTGACGAAATATAGGATTTAACTCGTCAATGAGGCAAATAGCGTAGGTAGTTTTTCGGGCAAGCGTTCCACATTATCGATAATCGTGTAGTTGTTTGCACCAAAAATACGCTTGACATAGTTGTCGGCGTTGGGATCTAAGGTCAGGCAGTAAGACAATACCCCTTTGCTGTAAAGTTCTTCGACCGCTTTTTTGGTATCGTGCCGCAGTGTTTGTGGGTCGCGTTCATCGATGTCTGCGGGTTCGCCATCTGTCACAATCAGCAATAATTTTTTGCGTTCCGATTGCTTCAATAAGTGCTGTGATGCATGACGCATGGCAGCCCCCATACGAGTAGACAAGCCACCTTGCATACCTGCTAGGCGTGCTTTAGCTTCATCGTCAAAGTGTTGATTGAAGTCTTTGAAACGGTAATATTGCACGTCGTGACGGCCATCTGAAGCAAAACCATGCAGCGCAAACGGATCACCAATGCCATGAATGGCGGTTGCCACCAAGGTGGCGGCTTCGCGAGTTAATTGCAATATAGTTTTGTCACTGCCTTGAACTTTTTCATTGGTTGACTCAGACAGGTCAAGCAATACAACCACCGACAAATCACGGTTCATGATGACATTTCGCATGGTAATACGAGGATTGGGCTGCTCACCCATGCGCATGGCAATCATCGCATCGATGGCGGCATTGATATCGATTTCATCACCATCTTCCATATTTCGAACTCGCTGTACCCCTTCAGGTTGCAGTAGGTCGATGATTTGTTTGATTCTAAATGCAATCGGTTTGTATTCTTTTAAAATGTCTTCAATATCGTCGGGATCACCTTTCTTGGGGCGATGCTCGTAAACTGTTGCCCAATCCGGGCGGTGTAATTGCACCTGGTAATCCCATTCCTGGTAATGGAAAGGTGTGGAGGTGGGCTCTTTGCCCCACATCTCATTGAAGCTTTTGGTGTTTGCTAGATTATCCTCATAAGGATACATTTCCGTATTGCATGTCCAGATTTCCTGGGCATCGTCACCGGCCAGCTCGCAGTCCACTTCATTGGCCATTTCGATGACACTGACCTGGCGTCTGACTTGTCTTTGGCTGGCGGGAATGTATTCAACGCCTTGATTGAAATCAAATTCGTTAAACTCCCAAACAAAACGATTGTCATCCCGGTAAGGTATACGAATGTTTTCCAGTATTCGCAAGCTTGGTACCTCTTTGCGAGCTGCAAAAATATTAAATAATTCGATCCCTTTGTGCCAGGAATAGTTGTGGTTATCCTGATTGTCGGCGATACCTTGGTGCCAGCTTTTCACGAGTGTATTGAGCTCGGCATCATCTATTTCCTGTGATGAATCCAACAACGCCAATGCAATTTGTTCCAAACGGGAAATCGTGGTGTGCTCCAAGGTGCATTCGTGTTGAATTTCTAAGAGTGATTTCCAGAGGTTTTTTAGTCCTGGGAATTCGAAGGTTGCTTTATATTCAACGCGGGCATCTTCCATAAATCCAATAAAAAACATTTGCGCAGGACTTAATTCTTCTGCAGAAATGGCTTGTTTCGTATAAGCAATGTGTGATGCAAGATGGGCCACTTGAGCACGATACAATTCCAAACCACTGATATTACCTATGGGGTCAACTGCATCGGGTAAATGCAATATATTGTAATCGATGTAGGGTTTAAATCCTTCGTGATCGGCGGCGGTAGGACGCAAGAAGAAATCTCTGGCCCATAAGGCACGTAAATAAAAATTCAATTTACGCTGAGTGTCGATAAATAAGGTGCCGCGACGTTCTTTCTGTAAAACTTTTAAGCTATCGGCGGTCTCTAGGTTAAAATATTTAACCAGGTTGGGGAAGTCGCGTCGATAGGCTTCAGCCCCAAAAAACGCCCAACGTTTTAAACCGGTCAGGGTCAGCTTGGAAAGTAATTCATCGGTGTGGTTTAACATGGGTCGCAAACCACGGGCGGATTTCGCCGAGAGTTGATGAATAAATTGCAAATAGCCGCGAAATAACTCTGGATCACCTAATCGCCTTGCCACGGTGGGTAAGCTGGAAAACAACAGCGCAATCACTTCGCCTGAGGTCATTGAAGATAATTTGAGTGCCGAATTGATACATTCGCCAATCATATCTTCGCCGCATTCCTTGACGACGGCCGGCATTTCTTCCAAATAGGAGATGACAATTTGATTGCCACGACCTAAATTGCAAAGGCCTTTGGCACCATCAAGGTACTCTTTAATCCCTGTCAGTGACATCACCCGACTGGCTTCTTGAATAATGCCGTCAAGATTTTTTGATAGCTCTGGATCAACTTTTCCAAGGCATTCTTTATATTCGTCTAAGTTTACAGTCATAAGCGTAGGTGATTGGTTTTAACTTTTTTGGCCCTGAGTCACAGGGTTGAGATGACTAGTTAAAAAAAGTCTGCACGGCTGCATTCAGGGTATCGCGCATATCCGGATCATCTGTCAATGGAGTGACCATGGTCATGGTGCAGGCGGCGAGTGGAGCGACACCTTTATGAATGAGTTGTCCCGCATAAACCAATAGACGGGTTGAAATCCCTTCATCCAGGCCGTGGCCTTTTAGGTTGCGTGCGCGATGGGCAATTTGGACCAGCTTGCCCGCAATTTCTGGGTCCACACCGGTTTCTTTGGAAACAATTTCTGTTTCTATTGAGGTTTCTGGATAATCAAAATCCATGGCACCGAAACGTTGTTTGGTGGATTGCTTTAAATCTTTCATCAGACTTTGGTAGCCAGGATTATAGGAAATCACCAATTGGAAGTCCGAATGTGCTTGGACCAATTCACCTTTTTTATCCAGTGGCAGTGATCGACGATGGTCCGTCAATGGGTGAATAACCACAGTGGTATCCTGTCGAGCTTCGACAACTTCATCGAGGTAGCAAATTGCACCGATGCGAGCGGCGGTTGTCAGCGGTCCGTCTTGCCATTTAGTGCCATCTTTGTCTAATAGAAAGCGACCCACTAAATCAGAGGCGGTCATGTCTTCATTACAGGCAACCGTGATCAACGGTTTACCTAATTGATAGGCCATGTATTCGACAAAACGCGATTTACCACAACCGGTAGGTCCTTTCAGCATAACCGGCATACGGGCGTTATAGGCGGCTTTATATAGTGCAACTTCCTCTGCTACGGGTTTGTAGTAGGGTTCTGTTTTGATGATATATTGTTGTGGATCTATGGTATTTTCAGGCATGGCGCACCTTGTATTATTTGATATTGCAGTTCTTGTTTGACTTATGGATTATGCTTCATCGCCTGTTTCAGTTTCACCACTCCAACCGGCGGCTCTGGCTTTTTCCAGGGCTTCATTGTGAATTTTCTGGTGGCGATCAAACAGATCTTTTGGCAGGTGGCTGACTAGGCAGCCATATTTATCCCACTCGACATTCACCTTTTGTAACAAAGCGTCAATCCCGCCGAGGTTCCAGCCTTCGCAAGTTTCTGTTTCCGGAATCAGTTCAAATACCCAGGCATCACGAATAATCTTACCAATGTTCGTCATACCACCATTAAGGTCATTGTGAATGCCGATGTATTTATTTGGTTTTGCCATAACTGCTCTTCGATTCAAGGTTAAAATTGCCCCTGTCCAAATATAGGTTGGACAGGGGGCTTTTACGTTGGCTTTACCGGTGGATTAAACAGACTCACCACGGTAGATGACCATCGAAGCACCTGCAGACTGTGAATAGTTGTCAAAGCCCAGCAAACGAACATGGTTTTTTGGGTGTGCTTTATGACAGGCTAAACATTCAGCTAGGATCGCATCAATGTCAGTTTCACCGAATAAAGGCAGTTTCCACATATACCAGTAATTCTGGAATGCATTTTTTGGTTCAGTGTGTTCGATACCGGGATTCCAGCCTTTGTCAACAATGTACTGGATCTGTGCACGGATTCGTTTATCGTCCATAGCCGGTAGGTAAGAAAAAGTTTCAAACTTTCGGCTCGCTGTATCGCTTAAGCTTGATTTGTAATCTTGCATATCACTCATTGTATTGTTTCCTCAATAAACTTTAAAAAATCATGGGTTCGAATCAGGCGGAGAGAAAGTACTCGCCGCCCGTGGTCTTACTTGTGAGCAACATCGAGTTTGTCGACGGTGTCAAATTCGAATTTGATTTCTTTCCAAGTTTCCATGGCGATTTTAAGCTCTGGGCTGCTCGCTGCGGCTGTTGTAAGGATGTCCTTACCTTCTTTCTCAAGCTCACGACCTTGGTTACGCGCTTCAACACAAGCTTCAACCGCAACACGGTTAGCTGCGGCACCGGCTGCATTACCCCAAGGGTGACCCAATGTACCACCACCAAATTGTAAGCAAGAGTCGTCACCAAATATGTTAACCAGGGCAGGCATGTGCCATACGTGGATACCACCAGAGGCCACCGGAATAACACCCGGCATGGAACCCCAGTCTTGATCGAAGAACAGACCACGTGAACGATCTTCTTTGATGAAGGAATCGCGCATGGTGTCGATCCAGCCAAGTGTCGCTTCACGATCACCTTCAAGCTTACCAACCACAGTCCCTGAATGCAGATGGTCACCACCGGATAAACGAAGTACTTTGGTTAATACTCGGAAGTGGATACCGTGGTGTGGGTTGCGATCAAGTACCGCATGCATGGCACGGTGAATGTGCAACAACATGCCGTTATCACGACACCATTGAGCCAGGCCTGTGTTAGCAGTCAGACCACCGGTGAGGAAGTCATGCATAATGATTGGTGCGCCGATTTCTTTGGCGTACTCAGCACGCTTCATCATTTCATCAAAAGTAGGGGCAGTCACGTTCAGGTAGTGACCTTTACGCTCGCCAGTTTCCGCTTCAGCTTTAAGGATGGCTTCCATAACGAAGTCAAAACGGTGTCTCCAACGCATGAAAGGCTGTGAGTTAACGTTTTCATCATCTTTGGTGAAATCCAGACCACCGCGTAAACCTTCATAACAAGCTCGGCCGTAGTTTTTGGCAGACAAACCGAGTTTAGGTTTGATGGTACATCCTAAGAGAGGACGGCCATATTTGTTTAAAATGTCACGTTCAACTTGGATACCTTGTGGTGGTCCATTACACGTCATAACGTAAGCAATTGGGAAGCGGATATCTTCTAAACGAAGTGCACGCAGGGCTTTAAAACCGAATACGTTACCTACCAGTGAGGTCAGTACGTTAACGACCGAGCCTTCTTCGAACAGATCGATGGGATAAGCAACGAAAGCATAAAAGCACGTGTCATCACCTGGTACGTCTTCAATGGCGTAAGCGCGGCCTTTATAATAGTCCAGGTCAGTTAACAAGTCAGTCCAAACTGTCGTCCAGGTACCTGTTGAAGATTCAGCAGCAACCGCAGCAGCCACTTCTTCACGGGGTACGCCTTCTTGTGGAGTGATTTTGAAACACGCCAAGATGTCAGTATCTTTTGGTGTGTATTCAGGCATCCAATACGTTTCGCGGTATTCTTTTACACCCGCATTATAGGTCTTTGCCATGTATTCTCCTCCCAATTTAGAGAATTTAAGTTAAAAGCAATCCAAAGGATTTGGTTCTTTGGCTTTTTCACAACACAATTTGTTTTGTGTCGTCGTTAAATCTTATAAATCTTTACCATTTATATAAGGCAATGGTTGGCATTGATGTAATGCAATGGTGAGCAGTATAGGGAGCCACTATCATAATGTAAATTAAATGTTTATGATGCAATACATAAGATAAACGATATGATAGGAGAGTTAATCCATGCCAATGCGCGTAACCCTTAGACAATTAAAGGTTTTTGAGTCAGTCGGTCGCCACTTAAGTTTTACCCGTGCCGCTGAAGAGTTGCATTTAAGTCAGCCAGCCGTTTCTATGCTGATAAAACAACTCGAAGAACAACTCAATGTGAGCTTGTTAGAGAAGCTTGGTAAAAAGAACTGCTTGACTGAAGCGGGGAACGAAATGTTGCACTACAGTCGAGAAATTCTACGGCTATTATATGAAGCCGAAGAAGTGCTGGATGATCTACGAGGGATACGCCGAGGAACTTTGCAAATTGGTGTAGCGACCACCGCTAATGCGTTTGCGACTCAGCTTTTGGCGGCATTTTCCAGAGAATTTGGTGGTATTCAATATAAATTGGATATAACGAATCGGCAAACCTTATTGGAGCAGTTGGAAACCAACCAAGCCGGTTTAGTGATCATGGGTCGGCCGCCGAGCAATTTGCCTTTGGTGGCTGAATCATTTATGGATAATCCGTTGGTGGTCATCGCAGCACCTAATCATCCGTTAGCTGAACGGAAGGACATTCCATTAACTGAGTTAAGTAATGAAACCTTCGTTATACGAGAGAAAGCCTCTGGAACCCGAATCGCTATGGAGCGTTTTTTTAAGCAGCATGGAGGGGAAATAGCGTCAAAGATAGAAATGACCAGTAATGAAGCGATCAAAAATGCAGTTCAGGCAGGTTTAGGATTAGGTATTGTGTCTGCCCATACCATGCGACTGGAACTTGAAGTCAAGAAACTCGTTATTTTAGATGTGCAAAGTTTTCCGATTTTAAGGCATTGGTATTTGGTACACAGGGAAGATAAACGTTTATCAGCGGTGGCTGAAGAGTTTAAAAAGTTTGTGCTAGGGCGGGCAGGAGAATTCGATCAATTACCAAAAATACTTAATCAGGAAAAGGTAAATCGAGATGACTGATGAATAATTTCATACTGTATTATGTACCATGTATTTACGTACTATATAATGACTGTTTGTGCTTCACTTATGCCAATTTAAGTCATGCGATAATAGGGCGTTAGTCACTGTGAGATTAATAAATGATCGAAGCATTCCTCTCTTGATCCTGCGTTCGCCCATGACACTGCGAATTAAAGGAGTTAACACGACGATGATGGATTAAGGTCGTTACCCCGCAAGGGATTATCTTCACTGAATATCGATATGTATTGGGGGAATAGAATGACTGAATGAAATTCAAACTCATTATCACAGTCAGATTAAACATGTGCAGTTACTTGGTGTGATTCGCTCTGGTCCCTGATTGGGCTTTGCGATATAAGGACTTTGCTGTCCAAAACTGCGCTTTTTCCTTGTCTTGCATTTGTCTGACGCATTTTTAGAATAGCTTCTGAACATTCCATTAAATACAGAGTGCCACTAAATTATGAATAGTTATCAACATGGATGGGCAATTCTTCACGGCAACATTGAAAGCTATGAAAAATTTTCACTTATCATTAAACTTTTTTGTGTATTCGTTAGCGTGTTTTTGATAGCGTATGATATCAATGTATGGTTTGCCGTTGTTTTGGTCAGTGTTTTATGGCTACAGGATGGCATATGGAAAACATTTCAGAGGCGCTTGGAAGAGAGAATAAAACTCATTGAACAAAAAATACAACTCAAACCTGAGGACGACGATGCCGCATTTCAACTTTATTCTCAGTGGGAAAACAATCGAAACGGATTATCCGAGATGATTAAAGAATATTATTCGAGTGCAATAAAACCAACGGTCGCTTATCCATATATCATATTTATTCCTTTACTATTTATTTTTAAGTAATAGCAAGTCGATGTCTGGATAATAGCTGCCGGAGCAATATCAATCAATTGATTCCTAAGTACTAAAGGGGCATGTGTGCCTACGATCGTTCAACAAGAATGTGTGATGGGGATTGTCGAGCGGATTACGTTTCATAGTATCGAAACGGGGTGGTCGGTATTGAAAGTTGCACCCTTCTCGCAACCTCAGTCACGTGTCACCGTGCTTATCCATCAAGCAAAAGTGTTTGCTGGGGCAAGTATGGCGTTTTATGGGACTTGGACTCAGCATCCTAAGTTTGGCGAACAGTTCCGTGCCGAAAAGGCTTTGGAGAAAAAACCAGCAACGGCGGCGGCATTGGAGAAATATTTAGGCTCTGGACTGATCAAAGGAGTTGGGCCGAAAACAGCGCATGCGATTGTTAAACATTTTGCGGAGCGTACCCTGGAAGTGTTTGAAGACAACCTGGATGAGTTGTTGAGTGTGCCGAATATCGCGGAGAAAAAACTGACGAAAATTCGCATTTCATGGGAAGAGCACCGAGCAATTCGTGATGTAATGATATTTTTGCAGTCCCATGGCATTAGCACTTTGTTTGCGGTGAAAATTTTTAAACAATATGGTCAGGATTCGATTGCCAAGGTATCAGACAATCCTTATCGCTTAGCCCGCGACATTTATGGTATTGGTTTTTTTTCGGCGGATCGTATTGCCTTGTCGATGGGTTTTGCTACGGATGGAGTGCCGCGTGTTCAGGCAGGTATTAAACATGTTTTGGCGAGTAGTCGTGATGAGGGACATTGTTATCTGACCCAAACACAAGTTATTACCAATACCCAAACTTTGTTGAGCCTTGAGAACCCTCAACTTATCAATGAGTTACTGAATGGTTTGTTAACGCTCAATGAAATCAAACAGCGTTGTTTGATTATTGATCATGCAGTGGTTGACTGTTATTACGCGAATTCGATTTATCGTGATGAAGCCTATGTCGCTGAAAAAATCCAACAACTCATGATAACGCAACAACCGATCGATCATGAGCGGGTGAGTACTTGGATCACTCGATACTGCACTAAGCAGTCGATGAGTTTAAGTGAAGAGCAGCACGTGAGTGTTGTTAACATCGTGGCGGCGCCGTTTTCGATTCTGACGGGAGGGCCAGGTTGTGGCAAAACCACAACGACTCGCGTATTAGTCAAATTACTCTTAGCGATGGGTCGACAGGTATTACTAGCGGCGCCGACCGGTCGTGCGGCGCAGCGGATGAGTGAGGTGATTGGTCAAGAGGCGAAAACCATTCATCGGTTATTAGAGTGGGATCCACGAAATAACGGTTTCAAAAAAGGCGAAGAAGAACCGTTAAAAACGGATTTTTTAATTGTTGATGAATGTTCCATGCTGGATGTCAATTTGGCCGCCTCGTTACTGCGAGCCGTCTCGATAAACACCCAGGTCTTGTTGATTGGTGATCCCGATCAATTGCCGTCCGTCGGGGCTGGCGCAGTATTGCAAGATTTATTGTCAAGCCAAGTGGTGCCACATTTCAAACTCACTCAAATATTTCGCCAAGCTGCCCAGTCTTTGATTATCAAATATGCGCATAGTATCAATCAAGGCCAGATTCCAAAAATTGCATCGCCCATTGCTGAGCCTAATCTATGGCAACAATCGGTGGATTGTGTGTTTGTTGATGCCGATGAAGCGTCGCAAGCACAACTCAAGTTCCTTGAACGGGCGAAACGTGCCATTGCCACTACCCTCGATGAAGATGGACGTTATTATCTTAAAACCAACAATACCATCGTGGGTCAAATGCATAAAGTTGAAGAGAGTGTCGTGGTTGAACAGCTTTATGCGCCACCGGCCGATGATCAACCGTTAAATGCACCGTTATTTATTATTCCTGAAAAATTCCAGCATGTTGATTTAGCCTCATTGTCAAAAACTTCAACCGATTGGCAAGCACTCAAATCCATTTTAGAGAAGGTTCATCCTTGGTCTTCGTTACACTATGGATTAACGGCGCTTGAGACGTTGTGTCGGCTTTATACCAAAACCTTACCGGAAAAACTCGGCAAGGATTGTGAAATACAAGTGTTGACTCCACAAGTGCGGGGGACCTTAGGGACCATGAATCTCAATAAAACCCTTCAAGCACTTGTCAATCCAGAGCAAGCGGGGAAATTACAAATTCAAATGGGCGAGCGATTTTTTCGCGCGGCTGATCGAGTGATCCAAACCCGCAATAATTATGACTTGAAAGTCTTCAATGGTGATATAGGCCGTATTAGTGCGATTGACCCGGAGGATTATAGTTGCTTGGTCGATTTTGGAGAACCAGTTCGGCAGGTGGTTTATAAAAAGGAGGATCTTAGCGAACTGAGTTTAGCCTATGCGATTACCATTCATAAATCACAAGGCAGTGAATTCGAAGCGGTGATTATTCCCGTGGCAACACAACATTTCAAAATGCTATATCGTAACTTGATATATACGGGACTCACTCGCGCTAAACGTATGGCCGCATTTGTTGGTCAGCGAAAAGCGTTGGCCATGGCTGTCAATAGTGTAGACAATCGCCATCGTCAAACCTCACTGCAACAATTAGTATCGGGAGAAGGTATTTATTTAGGCAGCAAGCCATCAGACATATAGGGTTTACTTCCGATTTTGGCTAGTTTTTCTATATCAATGTATTATGATGGAGGCATTCCAAAATGAGGCCATCATGTTAAAACCCGACGTCTGCCAGCAAGCTCGACTCTCCCGCGATGCCCGCTTTGATGGGAAATTCTTTACCGCAGTAAAAACCACAGGGATATACTGTCGTTCCATTTGTCCGGCAACAACACCAAAAGAAGCGAATATTGAGTATTTTCCTTCGGTGATTGAGGCGGCAAACGCAGGTTATCGGCCCTGCTTACGTTGTCGCCCTGACAGTGCGCCGGGTTCGCCAGCTTGGAAAGGCATCGACACTACCTTGGAAAGAGCGATTCGTTTGATCAGTGAAGGTGGCTTGCAAGGCGGCTCTTTGCAGACCTTGGCCGAACGACTTGGCATCAGTGATCGCTATCTTCGGCAACTTTTCGATAAACACCTGGGCGTTTCACCAAAAACGTTTGCACTCTACCAGCAATGCCTATTTGCTAAACAATTGTTACACCAAACAAAACTACCCATTACTCAAATTGCTTTAGCCAGTGGCTTTAACAGTGTACGTCGATTTAATGACTGTTTTAGAACGCAAGTTGGTTTGACACCTTCCCAGATACGGAAATCTTGTCAAACAAAATCAAGCAGTGATTTACAGCTGAAGCTTTATTATCGGCCGCCTTATGATTGGTCTAATATGCAGCGATTTTTAATGACCCGTTTTATCCCAAGTCTCGAATGGGTTGATGCACAGAGTTATGGTCGAACATTTGATTGGTTGGGAAGTACTGGTCACTTCACAGCTCAACATGTTGAAAACAAAAATCGATTCGACGTCACGATGGAACTGGATGACATGATGCATTTGAAACCTATCGTGAATAACATACGACGCATTCTGGATTTAGATGTTGATATCGAGGCCGTCGAACACAGTTTAAAACAGCACTACGACGCTGCCATCACGCTCAAAACCGGGATGCGACTGCCCGGCACCTGGAGTCTGTTTGAAGCAGGAATAAGAGCGATACTTGGGCAACAAATTTCCGTCACGGCCGCACGTCATTTGGTCACTGACATGGTAAATACGCTTGGTAAGCCCTCTGTAAATCAACGACTTTTTCCAACACCTAAATCCATAGCGCAGAGTGATATTGATTTTTTAAAAATACCGACATCCCGCAGACAAACATTAAAAAATTTTGCGCAACATTATATAAATCACGATAACCCCGACGATCCTAAACAATGGCTGACACTCAAAGGCATCGGTCCTTGGACCGTGGATTATGCGCGGTTACGTGGCTTAAGTGATCCGGATATTTATCTTGGCAGTGATCTTGGTGTAAAAAAAGCTACCGAAAAATCAGCTGGAGGTTTTAATCCCGATCTGGCTTCGCCATGGCGCAGTTATTTAACAATGCAATTATGGAGTCAACTCTAATGTACATTGATTATATGGATACCCCCATCGGGATTATAGAGATTCAAGCCTCTGAACACGGTATCACTCAACTTATTTTTACTGAATCAACAGACAACACCGTGAGCCCCTGTGAAATGATAAATCGCTGTAAAGAACAACTCAAAGAATATTTTGAGGGTGAACGTAGGCAGTTTGACATACCTCTGGATCAACAGGGAACTCATTTTCAAAAAGCGATCTGGGCTAAGCTCGTGACGATACCCTTTGGTCAGGTCGTTTGTTATCGTGATATTGCTGACGCCGTGAATAATCCTAAGGCCGTCCGTGCCGTGGGAGCCGCCAATGGTAAAAACCCGATTGGAATTATTGTTCCTTGTCATCGCGTCATTGGCAGTAATGGAACTTTGACCGGCTATGCAGGCGGATTAAATCGTAAGGCTTGGTTGTTAACGCATGAAGGAAGCAAGTTTAAGCAATAGTAGGTTTCATTCAACTCTGCAGTTTGCTGAAGTCCTTGACGGTCAGCGCTCTGACACAGAGGGCAACGATGGGTAGAGCAAATCGAAACCCATCAATACCAAGCCGATGTATGAATAATAGCTGCCGGAGCAATAAAGGGAAAAAATTTGCTGAGTGATTTTTTTCTCTGAAGGGAACAGCCGCAACCCTAGCGGCTGATAGAAAATAGCTTTGTATTAGTTATTACCGCAAGCAAGATTACCAGGCACGGCAATATCGATACGTTTAGGCTTTGGTAGGTTCATGTTATCCATGATTTCCATAAATTCTTGTTTTGGTTTTTGATTGGCTAAACGTGGATTCAATGCTTTTTCTTCGCCGATGGTTGAGCAGGTGAAGCCTTCATAGTCGTGACCAGGATAGATCACGGTTTCATCCGGTAGTGTGAATAGTTTGTTGGTGATTGATTCATATAATATCGCAGAACTGCCTTGCTGGAAGTCTGTGCGGCCGCACGCACGGATTAATAAAGCATCACCGGTGAAGACAGCGCCTTCGATTAAATAACTCACGTCGCCATTGGTGTGTCCAGGGGTATGCAAAATGAATATTTCCTGGTTGCCAAGATTCAATATATCACCGTCATTGACTTTTAGGTCAGCACATCGGTTGCCACTATCTGCATGCACGGCAATTTGGCAGGCAAAATATTCTCGATGAGAACCTGATGCGGTAATATGATCTGCATGGACGTGGGTTTCCAATGCATATTTAAGTTTTAAGCCCAATTCATTGATATATTTTTTATCCCTAGCAAATTTTTCTTTGACGGAATCAATAATCGCAGCTTCTTTGGTTTTTTCATCAAACAAGATGTAGGTATACGTCCAGGTATCTTGATCAAACAATTGACGAACTTGCATAGTTATCTCCTAACTTGATGACTCAAAAGTTATAAAAGCCTTGGGTTGGCCTGATGATTTATACAAAACTCAGTGCCAGTGTCCTTCCAAACGAATGTTTCTTTTTCATCGTACTCCATCAATGCTACGTTGACGGAGTACTCGTCTCGAATCTAAATGAATAAACTGCGAGCAAGTTTGCGGTTTATTCACGATGATGATTTATTCGCAATTTCCTGCTGCTTGGCAATAGCTTTTTTGCAAGTTAGGGTCCGCTTTATTCCAGGGTGCCTTGAGTAATAATGCAGCAACTGCACAATTCCCGGTGATACCGGCCATGAGTAAACCACCACCAAATAGAATTGTTGCGACTGAAAACCATGGGTTTACTAATGTAGCTAAGCTTGCAAAAATAACTAGCAATGTTCCAACAATGATTTGCATTTGACGCATGATGGGAAGTGGTGCGTTTGCCGTCTTGTCCACTGCATTACCTTGTTTTTTCCATTCGACAATGCCTCCATCAAATACTCGATAGCTATGGATATCGTTAAACCCCAGATTTTTAGCTTGCTCTAATGCTTGCGTCGCCCGTATTCCACTACGGCACATAAGCAAGATTTGTCGATCTTTTAATTGATTTAGGATGCCCGGAGCCGTGGTGGCAAATCCGGATAGCGGTACATTAATTGAGTCTTTTATATACTCTGCGGAGTATTCATCCCTTTCCCGTACGTCAATAATCACTTCTGACATCATTTTGCTCCTATATTAGCAAATACTTATATTATCTTTTTCTAATATAGGGTTGTAGAGTGATTAAGTCAAGTATGATTTACATCGATAAAAATTCTGGGTTTTAATCGCTATTTTTCCTTTAAAAAGTACGTGATTAGCGTATAAGTATTTGCTTAGGTATTTGATGAGTGCCGTTTGACCTTAATTTTTAATTAAGAAAAGCCGTTTCATTACTTTCCTTTTTAATCGGTTACGACTAATATTGGATAGTGTGTAGAACTTAAACCTCATGATCTTTAGCATCACTAATAATAACAACCAGCTTAAATAAAAATAGAAATGAGTTCACACCAGGTGTTGAGTGGGGAAAATACAACCATTTCTGCTGTATATCAATTGTTTTACCTAAAGATATATCTGTTTAGAGATAGCTAATGGTAAAGTGCTTTTTCTTCATTTCAATTACCCGTGGGCGGCAAAAGTTTGTGTTTGCATTGTGTTAGCTAACACATTCTATTCTTGCCAATTTGACGTGGGAAACTCTCAAGATAAATTCTTGTTATCGGGGTAAAACATCCAGTGATGTTACCTAAAAAATAGCACATTACCTGCGGAAGGAACCGATTTAGTCATAAAGCATACCGCTACCACCTTATTGATGGATAGCTGCTTTTCTGTGCGGTTAATACGGGTGTTAAATGCGCTGAGTTGTGATTTTTATCCTGGTAAATTTAAGAATGATCCTTTGAGACATAATGACAAGGGAATCATTATGTTTAGTAAAATATTACCTTATCAATCTTTTTCATTTGCAACAGCTTTTATTTGTTATTTATTGCTGGCTGGGTGCTCGGATGGTGTGTTAGACGAGAATACTAACACGGCAGAAGGGAAAAGCTTAGTGGCAGGAATCGTGTTGGATGCGACTTTTATTCGATTCGCGAGTTGGGATATCGGTACAGAAACACTTACCATTGAAATTGCAACGCAAAGCAACGATCAAATAATACGAGTTGTTAATGCCGATAGCGGACTTGCCATTGATGGTCAGACTAATATCTATAGCAATGTTTGGAAAATCACTAAACTGCGGGATGAACTTATGGACATTCCGTGCATGATTGAAGCGACATCAGTAACGCGGCAGCACAAAGTCAATGTGGTGAATGCACCCAATTGTTCTTCTCCCGATGCATCGCCTTCTGTGACAGGAAATCAACTCCCAACACCTTTCATTGACTCACCTGCGACAACTATCCGCATAAGTAGAGGAACGGCTATCCAATTTACTGGTAGTTTGACTGATCCGGATAATAATGGTCCGTATACTTTTGCATGGAATTTTGCCGGGGTCGAACTCAACAAGAATATCACAAGCTCCCAAACGACAGTGACAACCGATCCAGTTCTGTTTGATACACCAGGTAATTACACGATATTTCTGCATGTCACTGATGCGACAGAGCAGCTTTCTACTACCATGGCGCAACGCGCTATTTTGGTTTTAGATGGTCCGGTGCCTGTTTTGCCTCAACCAGAAGAACCAACACCGCGGCCTCAGCCCCAACCTCAGCCTCAGCCTCAACCGATTCCACCTGTTGCTAACGCTGACAAAGAAAGTTTGGGTCGTTTGTTGTTCTTTGATGCCAATCTTTCCGAACCGGCTGGCCGCTCTTGTGCGACATGCCATCATCCCAATGCAGGCTGGTCCGACCTGGATAAAAACTTACCGGTATCGAAGGGACCAACCAGTAGTGCTTTTACTCAACGGAATACACCAATGACAGCTTATAGTTATCTATCCCCTACGTTTTTGGGAGATGCTTCGCCGCGAGGGGGACAATTCTGGGATGGTCGAAGTGAAGATTTAGCAGCACTAGCTAAGATTCATTTATTAGATCAAAATATCATGGATAATCTAAACCCAACGGCTGTGATTGTGAAAATCAAAGGGGCGGAATATGCGCCTGTGTTTAACCAAGTATTTGGGGCGGGTGCATTAGATAATATCAGTCAAGCTTATGATCAACTTGCTGAGGCGTTAATGGTTTTTCTAATGTCTGAAGAAATGAATCCCTTTTCTTCAAAATATGATGCCGTTCAATTGGGTAAAGCAAGTTTTGCCGCTGAAGAACAGCGCGGTTTTGATCTATTTAGAGGTAGAGCTCGTTGCGTTGGTTGCCATACAACTCAATCAACAGATCAGAGTCAACCGGCTTTGTTTAGTACATATCGTTATATCAATATTGGTGTGCCCAAAAATAACGAGTTTCCATTCTCCAGTTTGCCCGCCGATTTTGTTGATACAGGTTTGGGTGGCGTAACAGGTGATCGAAGCTTTTTGGGGAAATTTAAAATACCAAGTTTGCGTAATATTGCTAAAACGGCACCCTATTCCCATAATGGTTCTTTCGCAACATTGAAAGATATTGTGCACTTTAAAAATACCCGAGATATTGCCGGGCTGTGGCCTAATCCTGAGGTGCCAGAAAACTTATCTCGTGGTAGTATGGGTGACTTGCAGCTAACAAGCGCTGAAGAAGATGACTTAGTTGCATTTTTAAGGACATTGTCAGATGGTTTTGTGGTACCTACTGCCAATCCGACTAATCCATTGTATTAAAGCAACCCCTTTGACAAACTAAAAAAACAGACCAATAGCCATGCGTACTAAGTTTCCACTGGTGCGCATGGTTGCTTTCTAGATGAAACATAATACTTCCATTTCGATTAGATTAAATCTGATATTGAACAATTCCCTGGATAACATGTTTTGACCATATTGCTTGAACAATAGCATCGTTGTTCTGGCAAGATCAATTGATGTCATAAATTGGCAACAATACCTAGCTAAGGAATGAGCACGCAGTAAGTGTATTTAAGCTTTATGCGCTTGTTGATGCACATAGGCGTTTGCTGGGACTGGCAAGGGATCGTTTTGCAAGGATGTGTGAGTGTCACCAAGGGAAAAAAGTGGCAAGCTTGGTGGATTGGATTCCCCATACTATGTTACAGCTCGCTTGACAGCGAGCGCATAAGTCATAATTTTTAATTTGAAAATCTGTAGATAACAAAAAAGCTTCAAATGGACAGATCTTACCAATCTACCGTTAGAAGCTTTTTTATATTAATTATTTGGTTTTACATCTGAAACCAAATAGTTTATTTTTGACGTGCTTTATACTAATTGATTACCTCGATTCAGATGATGCTGCTGCTTTGCTGATATTTTTCTCAAACCTAACAATCCAGCGAGAAATAAAGCTAGCACTGATGGCTCAGGCACGTCAGCGGTGGTGATATCTAAAGACACATTATCAAATCCTAATGTTGCAGGTCCGGTGAAATTTTGCGGAATAAAAGTTTCTGCAACTAAGGTGACGGTCTGGCCTTCAAATCCCTGCAGTAATCCGGTAACGTCAGTTGTTTGACTGGTCCAGTCAATCATACCCATAATACCGTCATTAGTATCAATTTTTATTTCAAAGACGTTGCCTATCAGGTTATCGAGAGAATCTTGAAACCCTAAACTAAAAATGCGTTCTTGTGTTGCAGCACTACCAAGACTAAAATTCCAACCAATGCTATGAAGCCATGAAAGTTCGGCATTGGCAATGATGCCTGCACCAAGCGAAATATCTTGCTCAATAATAAAAGATTGCGGGCCATTGCCATCGAAACTGTTAAAGGCTGCAAAACTACCTTCGACGGGATTGTTTAATACCGTGCTGGTGAAATTACATATGGTATCCGTAGCTGCAACTGTCCAGTCGGTATCACAAGTGTTTGAACTACCATTACTGGTGACTTGATTCCAGCCTGAAAAATTACCGGTTTCGAATCCCCCATTATTAACTAATTCAACAGCAAAGGATAATGTTGGTATTAAACTAAAACACGCCAAAAACGTGACAGAGGCTAAATAATTTTTTTTTGCTTTCAATGACTGAGGCATCGCATACTCCAACATGGCACATGGCTAACGTAGGTGGTTTCATAAAAAATCAATGAATGAAGTCGTAATACGGACTCATTTTTCATAAACTTTAAAATGAAAATGGAAGTCAGCATGGTAGTGCCTAAATCTTAGCCAATTATTATTTGTTATTAAATTGATTAACATTATGTTTTTATAATTAAAACATAATGTTAATCAATAACTGGTGAATCACTGAGAGCAGTTAAATCAAAGACTGGTTTGGCGGATTAGGTGAGCTAGTAATATTCTGTTACTAGGGTTAATATAAGCGACTTTAAGTACTTACATTAGGGAAAGGTGAAAAAGTGAAAGCAAGTGCATTGAGAATTCATGTTGTCTGGGCTTTATCAATTGTCTTTATGGGTTGCTCAATGTTGCCCATGGGTGAAAAAACAACGACGAGTGACTCGGGTTTGGTTGGAAATTTGACAAGTCAACTCGGGGTCACTAACCAACAAGCTACCGGTGGTGCGGGTGCCATTTTTGATTACGCAAAGCAAAAGCTCAGTCCCGCTGATTATTCGACAGTAAGCAAGTCACTGCCTGAAGCGGATTCGCTGGTCAAGGCGGCACCAAAAAGTGATGGAATGGCGACGATGTTAGGCGGCAATGGCGGCATTGCATCGTTAGCTGGCAGTTTTTCTCAATTAGGTCTTAGCCCCGATATGGTCGGCCAGTTTGTACCTGTTGTGCTAAACTATGCAAAGTCGATGGGTGGAGATACTGTTTCAAATTTACTCGGTGGAGTATTGCAATAGATCGAAAGTGATTGACCTGTCATCCGAGTAAAACTTGAAATTGACAAGTTTTACTCGGATCTGATGGCTTCCAAATGAAGTTCAGCTTCCATGTATTTTTTAGTATTCCCTGTCAAAAACACCCGATTATTTTTGATTTCCCCGCATAATTTACCGCCTCGTTGAGAAGCTTGCACGGCTGTGAATTGAGATTTTCCTAATTTTTTTTTCCACAGTGGCAGCAAGGCACAATGTAAAGAACCTGTCACCGGATCTTCATTGATGCCAATTTTTGGTGCAAAAAATCGGCTAATGATATCAACGTGTTTCGCTTTTGCGGTAATCGCGACTCCACGACGATCCAGTTGGCGAAGCAGATGGTAATTGGGCCGAATTTGTCGGATTTCATCTTCGTTTTCAAAAATTGCCACATAATCTTCTCCTGCCCACAATTCTTTTGGCTTGCGAGTTAAGCCTTCAATTAATAGCTCGGGCATTGTTGGACAGCGCTGTAAATCATAAGCAGGAAGTTCCATGGTTAATTGATTTTGTGATTTCGAGACATATAATGGACCGATTTTAGTTTCAAAAGTAATGCTATCGCAGGCAAGCTGATGCTCAAAAAATAATACGTGAGCGGTTGCCAGTGTTGCATGGCCACATAAGTCGACTTCATGGGTTGGGGTAAACCAGCGTAGTTGATAGCTATCTTTGTTAGGCGCATAAAAAGCCGTTTCGGATAGATTATTTTCCTGGGCAATATTTTGTAATAAACTATCCTCCAACCATTGATCAAGTTGGCATACAGCCGCCGGGTTACCTTTAAATAAGGTGTCAGTAAATGCGTCAATTTGGTACATTTTTATTTTCATCATTGGCCTTTTTTCATTCCTAAATAGGATGTATACCCCTTCGGGTGAGTCCACATGTCCTATCGAATCCAAACATCAAGTTCATATTTTCAATACCCACTTGTGCGCCACCTTTGCCTAAGCTATCTAACACACTGAATACCACCACTCGATTTCTTTTCTCGTCAACCTCTAAACCGATGAAACAATAATTGGTACCCACCACCGCATTGACCCATGGATATGGCTTGTACTGCCAGCTAGTCAGTGTTTCTTTGGGCCGATCATAGATTTTTACAAACGCGGATGAGTGATAAAATTCACGATAGCGTTTAAGTAATGTTTCACGTGAATATTTTTCATTGAGGAACCCGTAACATATATTTAAAATACCACGCACAATAGGCACATAAACGGGTGTGAAGTGGACGCTCACTGCCTGACCATTGATGCCGGATAACTGTTGCTCTATTTCATAACTATGGCGATGATCGACAACATTGTAAGGGACTAAATTATTCGCCATTTCTGGATGATGGGTGACTCGACTCTGCGTAGCGCCAGCACCCGCCGTGCCGGAAAGACCCGTGATGACAATTTTTTCAGGGTCAATACATTGTTCCTTAATTAAAGGGGCCATGGCTAATATCGCGGCTGATGAATAACAGCCAGGATTAGCGATCAATTGGGCCTGTTTAATCGATTGATAATGCAATTCGTTAAGCCCATACACCGCTTGTTCGGCAAGTGCCCATGCGGTATGGGTTTGTTGATAGACTCGCTCCCATTCAGTTCGATCAGTCAGCCGAAAAGCGGAGCCAAGATCAATGACTTTGCATCCCCAATCAATAAGCTGCGTAGCAAGTGCTAATGAGGCTTGGGTGGGCAGTGCTAAAAAGACAACATCGCAAGGAGTTATATCCTCAGGTCGAATCAACTTAATATCTAATCCATAAAAAGCAGGATGAAAATCAGCAAGATTACCGGCTTGGCGACTGGTAACCCAAGCAATATGGACGTGTGGATGATCCAACAGTAAACGTAAAACTTCACCGCCCATGTAGCCGGATACCCCAACAATACCCACGTTAATCATTGTTTATTTCTCCATAAGTGATCTGATGAAACGCATTTTGTAGTTGCTTAAAAATGGGACCTGGGCAGTGTTGTATTGATCGCCCATCAACACTTTTAACAGGAACCAACTCTGAACCGGTCCCCGTTAAAAAACACTCATCACTGGTATACAAATCGTAGGGTGTCATGGATTTTTCTGAGGCATGGATGCCAAGTTGGTGGGCAAGATCTAATATCAGTTTTCTGGTGACGCCATCGAGAGCGCCATCAATCGCAGGCGGCGTCATAAGTATTTTGTTTTTTACGATAAAAATATTTTCGACACTGGCTTCTGTGACAAAACCGGCATGATTTAATAAAATGGCTTCATCGGCATTGGCATTTTTTGCATCTAAACGCGCTAAAATTTGATTGAGGTAATTGAGCGATTTAATTCGCGAATCTAAGCTATCATTGGGAATGCGTCGCCAGGATGATATAATCACTCGAATGCCTGCCTCATTGGCTGAGGAATTGACGACAGTTAATTGTTCACCAATAATAAACATATTGGCTTTTAGGCAACTCGTAGGATCGATACCTAACGACCCCTCACCACGGGTAACAACGATACGCAAGTAACCATGATCGGTTGAGCTTCGTTTTATACTTTCTTCAATGGCTTGCTGTATGTCTTCAAGGCAATAGGGGAGTGTCAATTGTAAAACAGCAGCGGATTGTGCTAAGCGTGTTAGGTGTGCCTCTAACAAAAAGGCTTTTCTTTGATAAAACCGAATACCTTCAAATATACCATCGCCATATAATACACCATGATCAAATATGGAAATCGATGCGTCTTCTCGTGGAACGAATTTACCATTTATCCAACATACACTCATAACGGGATTCACTATCAATAATTTAATCGAGTGGTTAAGGTATCGCAAAATCTGTTACCATAACAGATACAGATAATGATAAAATCGACCATAACAGATGATGTTTTGATAGATGGAAACGCCGACTAACGACTTTCTTTATGAAAAAATAGCAAACGATATTGCTGAATTAATTCAGCAAGGTAGCTATGTGAGTAATGATCGTTTACCTTCTTTGCGAAAAATCAGCCATCAATACCAGGTCAGTATGGCTACAGCAATTAAAGCTTTCCAATGTCTGGAAGAGCGAGCATTCATTGAGGCTCGCCCAAAATCGGGATATTTTGTATCAACCAGAAATGATCTTGTATTACAAGAGCCCAGTGTAACAGCACCGTTAAAAAAAGCCACCGAAGTGAGTGTTGGGCAATTAGCGATGTCGCTGATACAAGAAGCGCGTTCTTCGCAATTAATTAAGCTCGGTGCGGCAGTTCCTGGGCCTGAGTTATTGCCAGGTACATTATTGGCACGCATCACAGCCGGCGTGGTTCGTCGTTACCCTCAACAAGCGATTTATTATGAAGACTCCATAGGCAATTTATCATTACGGCGTCAAATTTCCCGCTTGATGAGATTGTCGGGTTGCCGTGTTAGCGCCGATGAGATACTGATTACCAATGGTTGTCTAGAGGCATTAACGCTCGCCTTGCGTGCGGTTTCTCATCGAGGCGATACCATTGCGATTGAATCACCGACGTACTTTGGCATTCTTCAGGTTATAGAATCGCTGGGTATGAAAGCTTATGAAATTGCAACGCATCCACGCACGGGTATCGATATAAATGCATTGAAAGCGGCACTTGAGCGGCGCAAGATAAGTGCCTGCCTGCTCATGCCCTGCTTCAATAATCCGTTGGGCTCATGCATGCCTGAATCGCATAAACAAGCGGTGGTAAACTTATTATCGGAGGCTAACATACCACTCATTGAAGATGATATTTATGGCCCACTGAGTTTCCAACAACCTCGCCCGAAAGCGGCAAAAGCCTATGATCAACAGCACAACGTGTTATATTGTTCATCATTCTCGAAAACCATTGCGCCTGGCTATCGAGTAGGCTGGTTGATCGCAGGACGACATCGTGAGAAAACAAATTATTTGAAGTTTTTGGATAATATTAGTACAGCAACGCTACCTCAATTAGTATTTGCAGAATTTTTAACCAAAAATTACTATGCCAAAGTTATTAATCAATCGGTGCATAGTTATCAACAGCGTATGGCTAACATGCGTTATTGGGTTCATCGCTATTTTCCGGAAGGAACTCGTGTCAGCAATCCACAGGGTGGCTTTGTCATTTGGGTTGAGTTACCGGAAAATGTGAATTGTCTGCAACTTTATAAGAAAGCGTTAACCAAAGGAATTGCCATAAGCCCAGGCACCATATTTACCGCACAAGCAAGATATCAACATCATATCCGTATGAGTTGTGGTGCTGTTGAGGGGGAAGTGGCTCATCAAGCCATCAAAATGATTGGTCAAATTGCTCACGATATGAGAACTTGACCGCTTAATCTCCAGCTTAGATTGGTTGTCTATAGTAGGCGTCTTTTTATCATGTTTGCGAAAAATGGATTTTTTGAGCTTAAGCCATGGAATTTTATCTAATTTATAGATTTATAGAAAAAAATTCATAGTGACCACCAACGTTAATAAAAAATTGCTGCCGTAATGCGAGATCAATTAACATTAGTTTTTATTGTTGTGCTTATACTGGGTAATATTTCGTGCTCATCAACGAAAAAAGATCCATTGGATGCAACGAGCCCTTCCATCGAAGTTGAGTTATCTATACCGAAAAAACCAAAAGATAAAGAAACTTCTGGCTTAAAGCACGAGCAACCTTTCCAACGGCAATCCACCGGTCATGATGATGCTTCCGGAGAACCGTTAAAAAATAGCAATGACCTAATTGCTGATGCCATATTCTATTTGCAAGAAGGCGATGAAATCAAAGCACATGATGCGTTAAACCAAGCGCTGGACTTAAATCCGAAAAGTCTCACGGCAAATAAATTGCTCCAACAGATAAATACTGATCCTATCGCCTCTTTAGGCGAATCCCATTCTGAATATAAATTGCAGGCAGGTGAAACCATTTCTGGCTTAGCTCAACAGTTTTTGGGAGACTCATTGTTATTTCATATTTTAGCAAGATACAACAACATTCAAAAACCAAAATACGTACGTGCTGGCCAGCTTATCAAGATACCGAATACGCTAGCGCTAAAGGCTGAGCAGAAAGAATCTCAAGCGAATCGTGTTGATGGAGACAATGCTAACATCCCTGAAGAACTGGCAGAGCCTACGCCTACTGAAAGTGTGGCGAAGCAGGCGGCAATAGATAATGAGCTGTTTGCGTTGCCAGTGGAAGAATCTGTCACTATCGATTTGGCCAAACAAGCACAAACTGAGCAACGCTTGCAACTTGAAAAACAAGCACTAGAACTAATAGAAAATAAGCAATATCAATCAGTTATTGACTTGCTCAAGCCAAAAGTCGAAGCAAGTACAATGGCTAATATTGATAAAACATCAATCAGCAGTCTATTAACTGATGCCCATCTATCCTATGGCGAACAATTAGCTAGCCAACAATTGTATGCTGAAGCCGTCGAGCAAATGTCAGAAGTGCTGCAATTAGACATAGATAACGAACAAGCGAAAATCAGAAAACAAGCGTATCATTCAACGTTCAAGGCTGATCAATATTACCAGCAAGGACAAAAAGCATTAATCGCAAGAAGGTTTCAAGAGGCGAAAACGTCTTTCTCCCAAGCCATACAACTTCAGCCAAATTATCTCGATTCGCAACAACAATTAACCCAAGCCAATAAACAATTAGCCATAGAGTATTATGGTGAAGCTGTTAAACTCCGACGACGCCAGCGATTAAATGAAGCGATGGCTTTATTAGATAAAGTGCTGGTATTAGACCCTGAAAATATTCTTGCAAGAAAGAACCGAGATCAAGTGGCGGATATGATTGACAAGTTAAAAGGAATTAAAAAATAATCGAGGCAATCCCTGTTTCATCAGTCAAACTGATTATTTTTAAGGCATTACCTGACGTCTTCTAGGAATTTTATCCTCTTTTTTTCAATGTAATCATTGGTTTCATCTATCAAAGATGGTTATCCTGTTTTACACTTAGCAAATTAATGTGTTGCATATTTGTTTCGTCGAGCATGCATACGCAGGGTGTTGGTTGCACAATCGATTACTTTTTATTCCTTAAATATACCGGGTATTTTTGATGGCAAAACCCAAACCAAGGCGTAAAACCCAACAAAAACATCGCTGGGAAAAGGACTCGCGATATTACGAAGTTCACATTCATCATGACCTGTGGGGTGAAATTATTATGACAAAGGTATGGGGTCGCATTGATTCACCTTTAGGTAATGTGCGACATACCCCGATGAGTTCATATGATGAAGTTGAAAAACAATTGAAAGCAATCACTGCAAGAAGAACACAGCACGAATATCAGAAAGTGATTTAATTTCCATTGCTAACTATTCTGACCCAGCATATGTTGGGTTTGGCGAGATAATACGGTAGCTCCAGATATTTTTTTCGATGCTGTCGTTTTTTTTATTTTGTCTTTATCGATAAATGAAGGCAGACCTTTTAGACCGGAACGCTGAAAGTCCAGCCATAACGCGTCGCATACTACGTGATGGGGTATTTGTAGTGCATCGGTGAGTCCTTGATACAGCAGCTCGAATAATCTGGGTAACGAAATTTTGTGAGTTTGCTGGGTGGTTTGGAACAGCCAATCACTGAACCGCATAAAACGCTCAAATGGATTGTCAGCCAATAACATCGGCTTGGTTGCATAGAATCGTCCTGAATTGGCAATCATATCCCAATAGCGAGCAAAACGAACCAAACGTTGCATGGTCGGAAAATCGATAAGATCAGAGCATAGGATATTATAAGGGGGAAGTGGATTGTAAACCATTCCATAACCTGCGGTGTGTTGGATAATGGGGGTACCTCTCAAACGTTTCAAAATACCCACTTGAATTTCATGAGGGTCTAATTCCACCAAGCTGTTGAACCCTTCAGCAAAGCTTGTTACATCTTCTCCCGGTAAACCAACAATCAGGTCCGCGTGAATATGAGCCGTAGTTTCAGATCGAATCCATTGTAAGTTGTTTTTTGTTGCTTCATTGTTTTGTTTGCGGCTAATTGTTTGTTGAACGCTTGGATTAAAACTTTGAATACCTATTTCGAATTGCAAAACACCTTCAGGAAAATCTTGAATAATCGCTTTTAATGGCTCGGGTAATTGATCAGGTATCAGTTCAAAATGAAGAAACAGTTTATGATTTTCCAATAGATCGAGAAAAAATTTCAAGATCTTGATGCTGACTTTAACATTTAAATTAAACGTTCGATCAACAAATTTAAAATGGCGAGCGCCGCGATCAAATAGCTTTTTCATCTCCCCTAAAAATTGTTCGGTATCAAATGGCCAGGCCGTTTTATCCAGCGCCGACAGGCAAAATTGACATTTAAAAGGACATCCTCGTGAGGCTTCTACATACAAAACACGATGAGCAATATCTTCTTCTGTATAATATTGGTAAGGAAAATGTAACTGGGCCACGGGAAAGGGCAGCGACGTGATAATTCGATGGGTTGGTGGATTATCGTTTAATAGTTCATGGCATAATTCAGCAAAACTAAAATCTGCATACCCACATATCACATAATCTGCGAGTTGGGCAATGCTCTGTTCATGATATTCATAACTCACTTCGGGGCCGCCAATGACAATCATCACGTCAGGTTTGATTTGTTTTAACAGAGTGATGACTTGCGTTGTTTGCTCAATATTCCAGATATACACTCCAAAACCAATGATACTGGCATTTTGGTTTAACAAGGTTTCAACGATATCAATTGGGCGAGTATTAATAATGAATTCGACAATATGGGTTTCTTGCTCCAGATCACCCATGTTGGCTTTTAAATAGCGTAAACCCAAGGAAGAATGTATATAACGTGCGTTAAGTGTACTAAGCAGAATGGCAGCCATTGTTATATAGGACATTGTTAAATAGAGGGAGGCTAATATACCCGGCTCTACTGGCTTTTCCTAGCTCAATTTAACGGCACTCGACGGATGTGCGCGATTTAACATGATCACCACAAGGTAGACTGCTTATTTATTAAGCAAACAGTGTATGATAAAACAATGTGGTGACAATGATCAAAAAGAAAACAAAAAGACTACGAAACATCATGTATTCCTCAAAATAAAATATACCCAGAGTTAAAAATATAAACGATAAAATTTAAAAGAGGTATGATCTAGGTGATAGGTGAGGTTGTTTATTGAGCATTTTATTACTTTATCACGTTGTTTTGTTGATTTTTTGTGCGCTAGTTTGATGAATTCGATGCCATCATTTGTTTTCTATGGCTAGACGTAGCATTTCTAATTCGCGATGTATTTCAATGGGAACAAAGATCGTCTCAGTTGGGCGGGTATAAAAAGCCGTAATATACGCTTTATATTCGTCATAACAATGTTTTGCAAAGGGATGCGATGAAAATTTGAGAACACATGCTTTCAGATAATAGTCAGCCAACGAAAAATCGAAATCATAACCGATTGCTCGATCGCAAATCGACAGCCAATAAAGAATTTTCGGAATATCTTGCTGGGCAGGATTTGCATTTAGATAATGAAAAAGTAAACCGCGCAACCACACACGCGAGACTTCTTCTTGCGGCGTGGAATATATCACAATTGGCGTGAGATCAAATCGGCCTAAATATCGATCGACATAGTGTTCCAGTGTTTTAAAATCGATGTGACTGGCACCGCTAACGCCATCAGCCGCTAATATTTTCAATCCAGCAATTGAGGCTTCTAAGTAGGCTTTTGTCGTCGCGGAGTGATGGGCTAATGTCACATATTTGTATAGTTTTTTAGCACCTTTCGCTGGATCATTAAAGAGCTGAGTATAAATTGTTATTAACCGTTGTAACGGTTGAATTATCTCTAATTCACTTTTGGGCCGCTCAGAAAGCAAATGCTTATCATAGTAGATCATAGCAACTTCATAATTACGTGTGGTGTAATTAAACTCTGCAAAAGAGTAATCATTGTCAAAGTGTTCGCGACTCGTATCAGCAAACAAGGTACGAAGTTTAGTATCTTGGGTATGACAGGATACACAGATTGAACGCAAATGATGAAGCCGCTGCTTTACATAATCAAAATCATTTTCTGCAAATGCATTTGACGCATGTGTTAAATGTTCTAGTGCGAATTGTAATGAAATTTGGTAGGTTATGGATTTTTTGTCAATATAAGGTTTCGCCCTAAGAAATAAATTATTGAGCTGGACGATGTCGTGACCCATCTGGATTTTTTCCACATGGGTGAGTGGCCGATTGGCAAACAGCAAAGGAAATCGTTGTACCATAATTTTGCCAATGTCTTGCATAAGCCTATTGAGGCTGGTTGGTGAAATAATAGACAGTTGGGCAGCATTGACTTGTAAGCAAAAAGATAAGCAGCAAACAAATAAAATTTTACGCATCATGAGTTTATTCCTAAGTCATTCGCTTTTTCGAACACGTGATCTATTGGTGACAGCGCGGATCGACCACAAGCTTGCTGAGCAGCAAATGTAGTCAAGAGTCATATATAAGTGAAAATGCCAACATTGGGTGGGTTTCAAAAAGCGCATTATGCGCAAGAAAACTCAGTATAAATTGCAGCGATATAGTAATCAAATAGAAAGTTTGGCATAATCCAATTTTTGGTTTAGGTAAAACATGATTAATCGATTCAGAGTGGTCAACCTGCTTGAAGGTGCGTCTTATTTATTGTTGTTGTTCATTGCTATGCCACTGAAATACTACTGGGACTATCCTATGGCGGTTTCTATTGCAGGCTGGATTCATGGTTTGCTGTTTATTGGGTATTATCTTACCGCAATGCAATGTGCCCAACATTACCAGTGGTCTGATCGTTTTTTATATCAGGTATTCATTGCCGGCTTGATTCCTTTTGCTTGTTTTTTCATAGACAGAAAACTTGCCCGGCGTCACGTCTATTGAATAATAGCCAATTTCGAGCTATATTCTAACGCTATTTTTTAGCAGAGATTGTCAGATAACGATGAAACAATTAACGACTTTAATCTTTGATGTCGATGGCACGTTGGCAGATACTGAACGTGATGGTCACCGTGTTGCTTTTAATGCTGCCTTTCAGCATAACAACCTGGAGTGGGATTGGGATATCGCCACCTATGGTGAATTATTATCCGTGACTGGCGGCAAAGAGCGTATTAAATACTTTTTAAGTTTGAAACACCCTGATTTATTAAAGCGGGTGGATTTGGAGCAGTGGATTGCCCAATTACATAAAGATAAAACCCGCTTTTACACTGATATGTTGCAACAAGGTAATATTCCATTTCGACCAGGCGTATTGCGATTATTACAAGAAGCTAGAGACAAAGGTTTACGATTAACAATTGCAACCACTACCACCCCCGAAAATGTCACATATTTATTGAATCATGCCAGTGATGAAAGCCTACTTGACTGGTTTGAGTGTATTGGTGCGGGAGATATCGTACCAGCGAAAAAACCAGCACCGGATATATATCATTATGTCATGCAGCAATTGAATTTGAGCTCTGCAGAATGTATCGCCTTTGAAGACTCTGAAAACGGTATTCGCGCATCACTGGGGGCTGACTTAACAACCATTATCAGTATCAATGACTACACGCGCACCCATGATTTTAGCGGTGCGGCACTGGTGCTTGATCAATATGGTGAAGCCAATACGCCTTGTCAAGTCATAGACGGGCCTGTATTACCTAATGGCTATTTAACGATTGATGATGTGATTGCTATCCATCGACAATCCACTAAACAATAAATCACTTAGCAGTGGGTAAGGTAAAATTAAATTCCGCCCCTTGGCCGAGTACTGAGCTAGCCCATACTTTACCACCATGACGGTGGATGATGCGATTAACAGTGGCAAGTCCAATACCGGTGCCTTCGAAATCGCTGATATCGTGTAAACGTTGAAAAGGCTTAAACAACTTGTATGCATATTCCGGGTCAAAACCAACCCCATTGTCTTTAACAAAAAAAACGTTACTATCATTTTCTTGGCGGCATCCAAAATGAATCGATGGGGATGGATTGTTGCTGGTAAATTTACAGGCATTGCCTAAGAGGTTCTCTAAGACAACTTTTAGCAAGCGAGGGTCACCAATCGCTTGCATACCTTGTTGAATGGTGATGGCTAATGGCTGTGTGGTATCGTTTTGTAAATGTTTGACAACCGTGTCTGCCAAGAGAGTCAAGTCAATGCTTGTTCGATGTAATTGGCAACGTGATACTTTAGAAAGGTCTAGTAGATCATTGATCAATTCCCTCATTCGCTGACTTGCAGACCGAATTCGATTGAGATAATCCACACCTTGTTGATCAAGCATAGATTGATAACTTTCAACCAGCGCCAGACTAAACCCATCAATCGATCGCAGTGGGGCTCGCAAGTCGTGAGAAACGGAATAGCTGAATGCTTCCAATTCATGATTCACGGTTTCTAATTCTGCCGTACGTTCTTTAACGCGCTGCTCCAGCTGTTCTGCACTCATCAGCGCTTGCTGATGAAGCTTGGATATTTCTTTCGTGCGTTCTTTCACCAACTGTTCAAGGGATTGACGTTGATTTGCCAAAGCTAAATGCGTACGAACTCTGGCTTCGACAATAGGAGCACTTAATGGTTTACGAATATAATCCACTGCGCCTGCAGCAAAACCATTGATTTCATCGTCGACATCACTTTTAATCGTTAAAAAAATAATCGGTACTTTACTGGTTTCTGGAGTGTTTTTCAGAATACGGCAGACCTCAAGTCCATCCAGGCCTGGCATGAGCCAATCGAGTAAAATAAGGTCCGGTGGCGGTACTTCAATGGCGCGACGTATGGCTTGCTCTCCATCTTTGGCAACCACAACTTTGTAGCTATCTTGCAGTAACTCAACAAGCATATCAATGTATAAACGTTCATCATCTACTACGAGGATCTTAGGCTTGCCATTGCGCATTATTTTCTTCCTTTTTTAATTTTTTTTTTAAAATCTCATGTGATGGATATTATTCATCGAACTAAGGATAATCATTGTTCTAGGAGTTGACGACGATATGAGCTCAACATATCACTATATTTTTCTAAAGCGGAATCAAAATTATATTCTTGTAATAGTGTAGTGAGTTGTTCAGACTCACTGCTATTCTTTTTCATCCCTAGCTTAGATAATACTTGTGGTAGCAGTTGCAATGCCGCTGAGTCGGCTTCCTGTAACATCGATTCAAATTTTTCTAATACATCACCCAATAATTCATGGCTTGCAGGAATTGGCTGAGCATTGTTGTCTGTACGAGATCGAAGCCATATTTGTAAACCATTCATGACTTCGGAAAAAGATTGTTCTAGCTGATGAAAATCGGCGTCGTAATGAGAATGGTTTTTTTGTTTGATATGTTGCTCAAAAAAAATGCTAGCTTTCTCAAGTAACGTGGCACCTAAATTACCAGATACACCGCTAAGGGTATGCACTAAACGCCTAGCTTCTTCTGGGCGCTCATCCTCCAGAGATACCCGAATTTTTTCAAGCGCATAACGATGGTCCTGTAAAAAATTTTTTAACAAACTTTCATATAACTCAATATTACCACCAATGCGCTGGACCCCCCATTTGATATCAATACCGGGTAATCGCTTAGGTAGTTGACTAAATTCCTGTTGAGATAAATCTTGTATTGTATGTATATCAACGGCCAGCCAGCGGACCAATACCTGGTACACACGATCTGGATTGACGGGTTTTGCTATATGCTCATTCATACCGACTGCCAAACATTTTTCTCTATCACCGCTCATGGTATGTGCTGTCATGGCAACAATAGGTATCTTTGTCCATTGGGGATTTTCACGAATATGACGGGCCGTTTCAAAACCATCCATGCCTGGCATTTGCAGATCCATGACAACTAAGTCAAAGGTGTTAGTTGTCATGATTTGCAATGCTTGTTCGCCGTTTTCCGCAATAATCACGGATAAACCCATACCTTGCAAAATTTCTTGAGCGACTTGTTGGTTAATTCGATTATCTTCCACTAACAATATATGACCGGTCAGCTGTTGAGCACTTCGTTTATCAGGCGGTACAACAGGTGTGATAAAGGTCGATGATTTTTCACCGTGGAGCGCTTCGACAACACAATTGAATAATAAGGATTGGCTGATGGGCTTGAGCAAAAAACCTTTTATTTCCACACCTTCTGCCTGTTTTAATGCCGCTTCGCGTCCATGTGCCGTCACCATAATAATGACGGGTATTTTAAGTAAACCAGGCACGGCTCTCATGCGTTTTACTGTTTCTATCCCATCCATGCCCGGCATTTTCCAGTCCATAAAGATTAAATCGTAATCGAGTGTTTTATTATCAGCGCAATCTTCTAACAATTGTAGTGCTTCAATACCCGAGGTAACAGCGCGTACACGCATGGAAAGCGACTCAAGCCTATCCGTCAGTACTTGTCGAGCAATGGCATTATCGTCAACGATCAATACTCGTCTATCATGCAGTCCAGTGATTGCCCCTTTAGGCACGATTTGATCTTCCGTCAAATCAAAAACCAAGTCAAACCAAAAAGTGCTGCCATGTCCTGGCGTGCTGTCCACATAGATATCACCGCCCATCAAGTTAACTACAAATTGACAAATGGTGAGTCCTAAACCCGTCCCACTAAAACGGCGTGCATACGACTGATCGGCTTGAGAGAAAGCTTCAAATAAAAAGGGTAATGCCGTTTTATCAATGCCAATACCCGTATCACTAATAGAAAACCGGAGTGTTGAGCGCTGCTCTTCTGTATGCAAGTGAATAACCTGGATTAATATTTCACCCTCATTGGTAAACTTGATGGCATTTTGGGTTAAATTAATCAAAACCTGGTTAAGACGTAATGGATCACCTATCAGTTGCTGAGGCACGTCCTGGGTCATGGAAAAAAGGACTTCCAACCCTTTTTCTTGCGCTTTAGCGGCAACTAATGAAGATAAACTGTCCAGTATGGCTTCCAGGTTAAATGGAATTTGCTCAATAGCCAACTTACCTGCTTCAATTTTAGAAACATCTAAAATGTCATTGATAATACCAAGCAAGGCATGCGCAGAAGACTGGATTTTTGCTAGATAATCCCGTTGTTGCGTATTCAACTCGGTTTGCAATGCGATATGCGTTAAGCCAATAATCGCATTCATTGGGGTACGGATTTCGTGACTCATACTTGCAAGAAAATGGCTCTTGATATGATTGGCTTTTTCCGCCGCGTCTTTGGCTTCGGCTAATTCTCTTTCAATGCGCAGCCGCTCGGTTAAATTGATCATTACCCCGAGGCGGGCTGTTTCTTCACCATAACGAATCGGTATTACAGAAATTAAACCTTCAAGCACACCCCCTTGATCCGTTTTATAACTCACCTGCATGCCATCAATACGACCTTTTGTCTGTAATTGCGAAATCACCTCGGCTCGCTGATGAGGGTTTGCATAAAAACTCAGCATATTTCGCCCAATAATACTGCTATCACTTTCCACTTCTTTGTCGGCATGCGGGTTAGCAATCAGAATGGTGCCATTTTCATCCACAACAACAATGGCAAGTGGAATTTCATTTAGAATTGTTTCTAGCTGAATTTCCCGACTTCTGAGAGCTTCTTCTGCGGCTTTACGATCGCTAATATCTTCATTGATGCTGACAAAATGGGTGAGCTTATCATGCCCATCAAAAATAGGTGACACGGAAACCGTTGCCCAAAAAGTTTGGCCCGTTTTACCTTGATGCAAGAGTTCACCATGCCACTCGTTGCCAGCACGCATGGCTTGTCTTAACGCAACTAATTCTCGTGGATTCGCCTGGTTTGACAAAAGCATACGCGCACGCTTGCCAATCACTTCTGGTTTTGAGTAATGGGTCATGGCAAATAGCTTGTCATTAACATACTCAATATCACCTCGTGGATTGGTTATTATCACAAGGGCTGGACTTTGCTCTACGGCTTGTGTCAAGCGTTGGATTTTTGCTTCGGCTTCTTTATAAACGGTCACATCACGCAGTGTGCCTGTACGTTTAGTCGGGTGCCCTGTCTCGTCGCGTTCAGTTACTCGGCCGCTCGCCAAGATATGCGCATAACTTCTATTGGCCCGTTGCAATCGATATTCTAAGGTGAGCAGGCTATTGCGTTGTTCAGGATTTTGCTCATGTTGAGTAATTTTCTGTAAACGAAGACACTGGTCATCCGGGTGAATAAGGGCTTGCCAGTCAGCATCATTGCTGGGAATATCGGCTAATCGATAATCCAGCCCGAGGAAAAGTCCGGCGGTAAAGTATCTTTCACCTGTTACCAGATCCCACTCCCAGATACTCTCTGAGACGGCTTCCATGGCATCTTGAAAGCGTTGATCGCTACCTCGCCAAGCTGCTTCAGCTCGGTGTTTGGCATCAATTTCTTGCCGTAGGCGGTAATTCCAAAATAAGAAAACACCGATAATACTCATCGCGATCGCCGTGACAATAAAGATCGCTTGCCAAAAATGGGGGGCAGAAGCATTGGTATTCAATGCTGGTAAAATTTTCTCGGAGGCGATATGTTCTACTAAAGTATCAGTACTGGCATAAGCAATACTGACCACGAAAGATAACAAAATCGATATAAGAAATACTACAACATTCACTTGATTTATTTTTATGATAGCCAATGAAATAAATCACCTGCCTTGCGTTATTGAGCGATAGCCAATGAATGGCAAGCAGATTTGACTATTCACTGTTTTTTTCCATAGGCTTGGTTATCCATCATCGATTTGGTATCTTTGATTTACAGAGACGCATAACAACTCGTTTTATCATCTTGGTTACGGATAGTCGGCCAAAAAACTCATGGAGAATAATCGTTACTCAGCGACATCATCATTATTTCGATGAATAGACTTCATAAGGTTGATCGTGATGAAATGTCGTTTTTCCGTGCTTGTGACTATTAGATAATGTCAGGGTTGGCTGAAATGCAATATTACCCACTTGTTTTAGTTGAATACCATTTGCTAGTGGAACGAAACAGTCTTTTGGTATTAAGCGACTTATGGGAAATTGAACAATCTGCGCTTTCGTTGCATAAATGGAAAGCCGGTAGCCAGTTGCTGTTTCTGCACTCTCGGCACTTTGTGCCCAGCCATTAAAACCAACGCCGCGAATCGCGTCAATTTCATCTGCGTCAATCACTTCATGCAATGTTCTCAATGCCAACATATAAGGCATATTCTGTTGCATACTTTGTCGCTCCTGATCACTAATTGGCACTTTTTGACCAATGGCTGTCACTTTGTAAATATCAATGTCATCGAATGTCGGGAGTTGATAGTCAATCAAGAGTATTCGCTCAGCTGCATCATACTCGACCATAAAATTTTTTGGGAATACTGGTGGATAGGCCGAACGACTCAATACCAACTGAGCATGACGTTTAATGGCCTCATGATCACCCGCATAATAGGTTTCTTGCAAACGTTTCATTTCATGGCTAAGCGAGGAAAATTTTTGATGGTATTGCTGCTTGTCTGTTAGCCATTGATTATACGCGGTGGTATAGCGCTTTTGTATCGCAGCCCATTGGAAAACCCAGTAATCGGTTTCATCTTGGTATTTCAACTCTGTGGTTCGATTAGCTTGTTTAATTTTATTGTATTCATGTCTTGCTTGGCTATATTCTTTTTGCCAATGTTCCATGGCTTGGGCATAGGCGCAGCTGGCTTTTCTGGCTTTTTTAAAATAAGGTAAGACTAATAAATTATCCAGTATCGTAACGTCAAGAAATTGATGTTTATGGATCCGTCTTGGCAAACCTGGCAAGCTCAATAAATTGGCGGGTTCCGGGGGTTCTGGCTGCTCAGGCATGACCGGTGGTTTGCTTGGATAGGGGCGCCATTCAGGTAATTTGTCCCAAACGATACGATTGTTGGTTGTTTCGGCAATAATCAGCAGATTCGCCAAATCACCAATCACTATCGATTGGCGACTTGCCTGTATTTTGATACGCATTGACTCTAATGAAGGCCCCGGTGTTTTATGCACTTGAAGCTCGGGGAGCGTTTCATAATCGATGCGATGCTTAACCGACAGATGCTTGCCTTGCTGGCACTCAGCGTTCCATTGTTGCTCAAGCCTCGCAGCCTGCCTGGTTAACTCTTCTTCAGTTTCAGCACTGAGCTGACGCAGACGACCTAATAAATGATTTATAACCGTTTTTTTGTACATTGCCTGCAAGTCATGTAAAAAATACCAAATTCATTGAGAGGTTTACACCCCGTTATTTTGTGATGTCATCGATAATTGATAACATTATCCGTTTATATTTTCTCATTCCATTTTTCAACGCGTTTTGGTCATCCATTAATCAAATCGACTCAATTTTCACAAGCTCTGATGCGAAATGCAGCTTTTAACTTTTCAACGTCTAGTGTATACCAAACAATCTGCTGGCAACAACTTGACGAATAACCCATCATTGGCTGGGCGAGTATTAAATGTACCCATCAGGCTGAAAAGTTTTCTATTGAATGCTAAGGAGCGTGCATAAAACAGGGGGCTGTTTTTTTAATATAAAGCTTGTGTAATATTTGAGTTGTTAATACCAACATCAGTATCCATTCCAATTGCATGCAACGATAATATTCATTCATATTAGACGGTGTTGGTAGTTGGGAGAGTTTCGCCAGCATAGCACTTATTTTATTGGGATCAAATAAGCCCGCTTCCCGCAGTGCATCCGTCGATAAATAAGGCGCGAGCCGATCAGCCTTTTCCCCCGCGAACAGCCACTCTTTGATCGGCGTATAAAAACCTCTCTTTTTATATTGTCCGGGAATCTCGGGTAAATGGCGAAATACCATGGATTTCAGAATATACTTTTCATCCATTTCATTGAGCTTGAGCCCTGGGGGCAACTTATTCACTAACTCCACCAGTGGATGATCAAGAAATGGCAAACGTGCTTCGATACTATTTGCCATATTAATACGGTCCCCTTTCCAGAGAATCCAGCTTGGCAAACGGGTTTTCGCCTCCAGATACAAGGATTGGTTGAGCGGATGCCAGCCTGTTACTTTTGATTTCACCTGGGCGGCAAGCTCATCCATCTGATGATTATGCTGGGTGGCTTGCAGCAATTCATCACTGAAAACACCTGTCAATTGAGATTCCATAATTTGCCAAAAATCATACCAGGCGGGATAAAACCCAAACTTCTGCTGTACCGCTTGTTGTTTTTCAGGTTCATGTAATGCTAATAACGTATGTAAGAAATCATAAGAGAATAAATCTGAAAACTCAGAAAAATAATAATCCTTTTTATTGTATTCAGGTGCCAATTGGTTACCCCAAACCCTGATGGAAGATTGCCGAAAACAATCATAACCGGCAAGAATTTCATCGGCACCATCACCGGTATATATTACCTTATATTTGGACTCATGAGCACGCTTTGCGAGTAAATAATAGGGAATATCCACCGCCATACGCTGCGGCTGTTCCAAGTGATAACAACAATCAATCAGTGTTTCTAAAAAATTTGAATCATCATCATTCACCGTCAATTCGTTATTGGGCAGTTTTAAAGACTTAGCCACAGGGCGATAAGCATATGACTCATCAGAATTTGGATTGGTAAGATGGATCGAAAACGTGTTGAATTTTTTAGGATAATATTTTTTCAGTAAATAAGTGGTTGCTGAAGAATCAATGCCACCGGATAAATAGGCGCCAATAGGAACATCACCCGTAGTATGGCATTCTGCCGCCGCATGTAATGCGTCTTCAAAACGCGGAACCCAATAATCATCGTCGAGGCTTTCATAGGCTTCATCTTCCGGAAATTGCAAATCCCAATATTCGGTTAAGCGGGGTTCGCCACCTTGCGATATTTCCATATAATGCCCCGGCGGTAATTCAAGAATATCTTTGAAAACCGTATTTGGAGTAACAGAAAACTGATAGTTGAAAAAATTTCGAACTGAACACAAATTAAATTCCGGTTGCACATAACCTGAAGCAAATATCGATTTAATCTCTGATCCAGCAATGAGGGCTTGACCATTCCAATGATAACACAGTGGCTTTATCCCTAAACGATCTCTAGCAATAAATAACGACCCTGTGGCACGATCCACAATGGCAAAGACAAACATACCTCGTAACTGTGATAAACAAGCCTGACCAAGCTGTCTAAAAAGATGCAAAATTACTTCGGTATCGGTTTTTGTTTTAAATTCAAAACCCGCAGTTTGTAACTGTTTTCGTAACGCTTTATAGTTATATATTTCACCATTAAAGGTGATGCTGTATCTTCCATCTGGAGAGACTAAAGGCTGTGCCCCTCCTTTAATATCCACAATACTCAGCCGCGTATGGCCCAATCCCATGTGATTGATGATTTTTACTCCTTGACCATCTGGACCCCGATGGTGGAGTGCATGATTCATTTGCTCAAGTACGTCACTAGATACCGGTTGTTGATCGTTATGAAAAATAATATTGATGCCGCACATAGGATAGTCACTTATTCGTTGTTGGTTTAAATGTAGCCATCGCATCAGGCCATGCGAGGGCTGCGTTTAAGTGATGCAAAGTAGGGAAATTATCGCATAGTCCATTCGTTAGAACCTATGAATTCTTAGGGAGTTCACTCTTTGATCAAAGCGTTATCATGATTTTTCGAGACTAGATCGTGCTGTCCTATTTGGATGAAAAATATACTTCACAAACAAACTCGCTCATATAGAGGGATCATTCGTACATAACTCGTATTGCTATTTATGGTATCTTTATGTTCAGTATTGATTACGATTGCTATGACTCGATTATTATAAAGGTATATTCCATTGGAATTTCTGCAAATCATTTTGGGCTTTGCTGGCGGTATCGCCATCTGGTTTTGGTGGAAAACGATGCATTCTCGCGAACAGGCTGAACATCTAGCTCGCCGGGCGTGTCAGCAAGCTCATGTGCAATTACTTGATGGCACAGTATCCCTGAAGAAAATTCGCTTCAATCGGGATGAACGGGGAAATATTCGCCCCCTTCGATATTTTAGTTTTGAGTTTAATGCCTTAGGCAATGAACGTCGTACTGGTGTCATCGCATTGCATAATCTGAGTCAGCAATATTTGTATATGGATTTACCCGAAAGCCCAACCATTACGACAACGGCAGAAACCATAGAAAGTAATAATACCCAAGCGCGTATCGGTGATAAGTAATTTAAGGCATGAGAATGAAATAAGCCATCCATTTTACCCCCCAGCTTAGCTCCCTCTTTGCCTATGTTCCTATAGACAATCAGATCAGAGCATCTACCAAAAGTAGGCGTTTTAGGCGAACAGAAACACAATCCGAGCGTAACTTGAGCAAGTTATTTCATTCTCATCCCTAAAGCGACCAAAATAACTGCGCTTAGCAATGTTTATAATCCATGATAACAAAACCTAGTATAAAAACCGTAGCAGCCTGTTTAATTATTGCGACAATGACCGCATGTACATTATTTAAGCAATTCATTCCACAAACCCCACTAAAGACAGCAACCACAGAAAGTATCAGTCAAGTCGCCTGGATTGAGCATAAAGCATTATCAGAAATCAGTGGTTTAGCGGCATCGACTTTATTATCTGACCGGCTATGGGCGATTAATGACAGCAATAATCCAGCATCGATATATGCAATTAACGTCAATGGCAATGTGGAAGGGCAATACTCTATTGACAACGCACAAAATTACGACTGGGAAGCGCTCGCCTCATTTCGCTTAAATAACATGCCCTATCTCTTGATTGCTGACATTGGTGACAATCGAGCACAACGCGATCATTATACCTTATATATTGTGCCTGAGCCTGATGATATTGCCAGGAGAGTCGATCTCCAACAAACCATTCAAATGGCTTGGACAATCACATATCAATATGAAGATGGACCACAAGATGCTGAATCGATTGCAGTCGATGCGCTAAACAATAAAATATTTGTATTGAATAAACGCACCGTACCTGTTCGCTTATATGAATTACCTTTAATGCCGAATAAGCCGAAATCCGTGTCACTCACCGCCAAAAAAATTACTCAAATTACCAACATCATGCAACCTCGATTAGCGAACATTTTTACCGGTAATGCGACACAGCCTTTCGGTGGACTAGTGACCGATATGTCGATTTCACCGAACCAACAGTCTGCGGTGATTCTAACCTATAGTCGAGCTTACCTATTACATCGAAACCCAGCCGAAGATTGGGCAACGGCATTTTCTCGTGCGCCTGAAATTATCGATTTTCCACTACTGCAGCAAGCAGAAGCGATCACTTATGCTTTTGACGGTAAATCCATATATATCACCTCTGAGGATCAACCTTCGCCACTTATCCAGGTGGTATTAAGTCAGCCCAACTGAGTAATCCAGCACTGAAGTGAAAATCCATATCTTTGAATGTGTTAAATCTGCATAGGAATTATGTCAATGTCATTAACCACTCACTCACCACTCACTGATGACGAATTCATCGAACTTGATGAATTTTTACTCTCAGATGAAAATTGCTTACCCATCGACGAAGCCCACGGTTTTATTACTTCGCTGATCGTTAGCCATGTACCCATCAACCAATCTGATTGGATGGAATTAATTTGGGGGCAACCGGTTTTTGCTGATGAAGACGAAAAACAACGTATGAGCGAATTGATGTTACGCCTATATCATGATATTGCGGCGGCACTCAAAACAGGCCAACCGTTTGATCCGCTGGTGATCGAAATTGAAGAAGATGGCGAAACCCTAGAAACCCACCAAGGATGGTGCTTCGGTTTTATGCTAGCCATTAGCCAGGATGAAGAGCGTTGGAATCAATTACCTCAAGATGAACACGTCTTGTTATCCCCCATTGCCAAACTTGCCATACAACATGACGATGACGAACTTGACATGGATGATGAAGAGTATCAAATGCTAATTGATTTATTGCCAGGCTCAGTGGTTGGGTTATATCAGTATTGGGAATTAAACGACGAAGAATAAGCAATGGGCTAGGCAGACTTACATTGACATCACTGCCGTTTGAAGCTCTAGGCGGGGGAATTAAACACGCCCACTGCTAAGTGTGAGCGTGTTTAAGAGCTATTGTGCTAAACCAAATTATCTTTCTTGCTGCTTTTTTTAGCACACCCAAAAAATAGTGGCAATCCCATAGCGAACAGCGTTAGCGTGGCTGGTGTCGGAACGACAGAAAACCCGGCACTCACTTGATGATATTGATCATTGAAAAATATATCAGCAAACCAATCACCTGAGGCCAACGGAACATGGGTATTTGGAAATTCAAGGTCAGTCCACAAATCCAACCGAGTGTTTGCTGAATTGGACTTTAAAGCATCAATACTGTCCCAGTTCAATTCAAGCTGGCTAAAATCGACATAACCATTCAACGGCTCATACCACCAGCCCACACTCCAACGCAAGATATCATTGCCAGCGGTATCTTGTATCGCATCTGTGGAACGATCGAGCAACCCTAAATCAATGGAGTGAGCGATACGTATCGGATCCATTCGTCCAAACTCTATTTGCGCGATTGGCACATTTACATTCGTCGTTGGATCTAATAAGGGAGTCGGCCAGCCACTCGCATCACTTATATAAACAACGGGGCCTGGTGGTATATCAGGATTTTCAGAGATATCAATAATCGTTGCATGAGCAGTCAGCAACGGTAACAATAAGAGATTAAAAAGGCCAAGAGATCGTATTTTATTTTTCAATTTTCCATTCCTTTTTGCTATTCGAGTACAAAATACATTAAATCAAATAAACAACCATCCTTCCTGTCAAAAAAACAACACTCTTCTGACCGCACTGCACGATGTGATAACAGCGACTCACTCCCTTAACACCAATAAATCTGACAACCTAATTTTTTGCTCATTGTAATGGTTTGTTGGGATGTTTTTCAATATGAAATGCTCCTAATAGCTGTCTAAAAAAACAATATGATTGTTTTGTCTGCATTAAATTCATAAGCCTCTCTCGCTTAGCATTGTTTGGTTAAAATATATCCTGGAAATGGGTAAACCTGAAATGGCCTGGCCCGAAGGGATCACACTCGATATAGAACAAAAATGTACTACACTTTGTTATTGCATTAGTGGGCATATTTGCATCGAGAGGTTGATGTGCTGAATGTTTCTCTACAAAAGGTGATTGAACAAGACCTTGAGTTTTTATTTAAGGTTTATGCTAGCACGCGTGCTGAAGAGGTGGCGCAAACCGGCTGGCCTGCTCAGCAACAGCATGATTTTTTACAGATGCAATTCACGGCGCAGCATACGCATTATCAACAGCACTATCCTGAGGCCACTTTCGACTTGATCATGTTAGGTGATCAGGTCGTAGGACGTTTATATGTATCGCGTTGGCCAACACAAATTCGAATTGTTGACATTGCCTTACTCAGTGAATTTCGGGGAAAAAAAATTGGTGAGCTGTTAATGCGAAAGTTGTTTGCCGAGGCCAAAGAAAAACAGCTGGAGATATCGCTTCACGTCAAAAAAAATAACCCGGCAATGCAGTGGTATCTGAAACTGGGTTTTAAAAAAATTGAGGATAAGGGCGTTTACAGTTTGATGAAAACCCAATTTTTTGCCAAACAAAATACTAAGGAGAAAAATGTTGAAACCACTGCAAGCCAACGGAAAAATAAGGTTGTGCGATTAATGCAAAACCATCGATCTAAAGATCAAAATAGTCAACCAACTGAAAAATCCACTGTCTTTATCGACGACAAATTACAGGCGGGTATCCTGAATCAGTTACTGCGCCAGCAACTAAGTCCGTCCAAACCAGTACAAAGCAGTGAATTAACCGTGTCCGAAACGGCCCAGACCCAGCCTCAAACTCTATTGTCGACCGCCGTCGCAGCAGTCACTGAGATACTCAGTCGCAGGGCTTTGACAAGAGCCGATTTGCACAACAAATTAAGTGCACTATTTTATCAACAAAAATCAGTTTATGACGCAGCTGATATCGACCCGAGGCTAAGAAAAAGACAATTTATCACCCATTGCGGTTTGATTATGTCACCCGATAATTGCATGACCACCCAGCTTGATGATTTGCGGGTGCGGGCATTTATACGCGGTATCCATCAGGCATTGGCGGATAAAATCGTTTCGCAGCCGGGGCCTTTGCATATCGTCTATCCGGCCTGTGGTCCTTTTGCCCCCTTGCTCATGCCTTTAATCGGCTACTACAAAGCGCAACATCAATATAGCCCGCAACAACTGCAAATTACCTTCATCGATATGCAGCCAGGGGCAATAGAAAGTCTCCAAGCGCTGGTTGCCGCAATGGACATCGAAGCCTATATCAAAGATATCATTTGTGGTGATGCAATGGCCTACCAGCCGGATAATGCCAGCGTCGATATGGTGATCCTAGAAGCCATGCAACACGGTTTCAGTCGGGAAGGACAGTTCAGTATTGCCCGTCATTTTGCCGGTTTATTGGCGCCCGAAGGTTGTTTTATCCCGCAAAAGGTGTCGGTGCGAGCAGCATTAAATGTCGCACAACGGGAGTTTGTTGAGCAATGGCAAAAGCGTGAGCGGATATCTGAGCAGGATATGGATCTGACGGTTAAAGCCGAACGGACGGAGTTGGGTGAGATTTTATCTGTCACAGCGCAAAGTCTGCGCAACCTACCTGAAAGAGTGCTCGATGAAAATACCACCTTGATTGAATGCGGCAAAGTGACCATTCCACCGATGCCGAACAAAGCGGATGAACAAACGCTGATTTTATGCGCTACCGTAAACACTTACGGGGATGAAACCATCGGCGAATATGATTCGGGCATTACGCATCCATTACCTGATTTGCAAGTTTGTATCAACTTTAAACCCCGCGACGACAGACCCGGTGATCTGTTGCTCAACAGTGGCGATGGCATTCAGTTCTTCTACCATTTAAATGGTCTGCCCGGATTTTTGGCGACCTGGTGTGAAGGTGACACAAGTCATGGCTGAGCCGTTAAACATGGTAAAACTACCATTTAAAGTCGCTATCTTTGCCGCCAATCCTATGGCGGTCCCTACCATTAATCAACTGCTGCAACAACAGCATCTGGCCGGGGTGATCTTAGCCGAGCAGGTCGATCCTTTTTCTCATCAGTTAGCCGCCTGGTTACAACAAATGCAGTATCCGCACTTGCGTTACCAGTCAGCACAAGCGGATATGATCACGGAAAAACTCAGACAATGGGAAGCGGATTTAGCCATTACTTTTAGTTTTCCTCATTCGTTACCGGAACAAAGTCATCAGGCAACCACTTATGGTATTTACCAGTTTCATCCCGGCCCTATGTCACTTTATTGGCAAATTCGCGACTTAGAGCCATATACCCAACTGACCTTGCAAAAAGTGCAAGCGGCCGGTCCTGATATTGCAGCACAGCAGAATCATCCTATTCATCCGATGGATACCTTGCAATGTCTTGAAAACAAAGTGGCCCAGCAAGCACCGATGATGATCGGACAATTCATTGATGCATTAAGAAAAAACCAGGGACAGCTTGAGCTATCAGTACAGCCAGGAGCGGCAACGGCAGTCGCTTTTCCTCAAGAATCGGATTTATACGTAGATTGGCTGAATATGGGCAGTGAACAAATTTGTGCATTGGCGCGGGCCGGTAATTCACAACTGGGTGGCTGTATCATCGTCATCGGTCAAACCCCGATTAACTTATTGCAAGCGACTGCGGTTAAACACCCGACATACGGCGTCAAACCCGGCACGATCTGCCATACCGGTGAACCGGAAGGGGTGATTGTCGCCACCCGTGATGGCGCGATAAGACTCGATATTTTATCCAATGCCGATGGTTTTTTTAGCGGCCTTAATTTTACCGAACGGTTTCAGATTAATGCGGGAATGGATTTTGTAGCAATCCCCGTTGTAAAAAAAAATCAGTAACTAACATGAGGAAAATGATATGGCAGAACCTTTTATTGGAGAAGTCGACCTGTTTGGGTTTGATTTTGTTCCCGAAAATTGGGCGAGTTGTTCAGGGACACTCATCTCCATTACTCAAAATCAAGCGCTTTACGCCCTGCTCGGCAATATGTATGGCGGCGATGGGCGAACCAATTTTGCTTTACCGGACCTGCGCGGCAAGATGGCCCAGAGCTTTGGGGAACATCCAGGCAGTCGGTTTGATTGGAGAGTGGGGCAGATGGCTGGCAGTGAAACCTGGACGATGAGAGACAATGAACTAGCCCAGCACGCGCATAGTGCGACTTTTACGGCTAGTGGTGGGGCGGCTGAAGTGGAAGTTTCAACAGATGCTGCGACTCAAAATGTGCCAACAGATGATAGTTATGTGGCGAGCCCTGCCAGTACCAGCATTTACCGTGCTGATGCCGGTGCTGGAACCGTTGCGCTGGGAGGGGTGATTGGGGGGGGAGGCATTACGACAGGTACTGTCACTGTTGGTACAACCGGCACTAACACTCAGTTCAACATCATACAGTCCACCCTAATATTAAATTATTGTATTGCGATGCAGGGACTTTTCCCTTCCCGTAACTAAAATGAATCGATGAACTTAACCTAAAGGTACACAACGAGTGTATCCAAAATAACAGAATACAACTGAGGAAACTATCATGTCAGATCCTTTCATTGGTGAAATACGATTGTTTGGTTTTAACTTTGCCCCCAGAAACTGGGCATTTTGTGCCGGAGCATTATTGCCGATTAGTCAGAATAGTACGTTGTTTTCACTACTTGGTACCACTTATGGTGGTGATGGACGAACAACCTTTGCTCTGCCGGACCTGCGAGGTCGCGCAGCAATGAATACAGGCAGGCACCCGGGCAGTCTATATGACTGGCGGCTCGGTCAGGTGGCAGGGAACGAGACTCATACTTTAACGATACCTGAGTTGGCCAATCATAGCCATACGGCCACTTTTACTGCTGCAGGGGGTGGCAGTGCTGCTGAGGTGCTGGTTTCTACAGATAAAGCCAATTTAAATGTTCCCGTCGAAGACAGTTATTTGGCTGTTAATAAAGATGGAAGAGCCGCAGGAATTGAGATTTATCGGGCTGATGCCGGAACTGGCACCGTTAAACTAGGTGGCGTTTCTGATGGGAGTGGAGGCGGTGGTACGGTGACCATTGACGCCACGGGTAACAGCAATGCTTTCTCCATCATACAACCTGTATTGGTGATGAATTATTGTATTACTATCGCAGGAACTTACCCGCCGCGAAGTTGATCTCTCAAATGAGATTGGTTGCTTTAACAGGTAACCAGGCCTAGCTAAAAATCGATTATTAAACATAATAAATGCAACAAGTTCATTTTATTTCTGGCCTGCCTCGTGCGGGCTCTACCCTTCTAGCGGCGATACTACGGCAAAATCCGGCTTTTTACGCGGCTATGTCCAGCCCGCTAGCTTTACTTATCAATGGCTGCCTGGAGCAAATCGGCGCAGGTAGTGAGTTCTACATCTTTTTTGATGAGAAAAAACGCAAGAATATGTGTCATGCCCTGTTTAATGCTTATTATCAAGATAAAGTAGACTATCAGGTTATTTTTGATACCAACCGAATCTGGACTGCCCGCTTACATCAGCTAAGTGAATTGTTTACTAACTTTAAAGTCATTTGCTGTGTTCGCAATCCAGCCTGGATCATGGATAGCTTTGAACGGATATATCGTAAGAATCCGTTTGACTATAGTCGTATGTTCAATCCACAAACCCGACAAACGGTTTATTCCCGTAGTGAATCATTGATTAATGCCGTTGGTACTGTAGGTAGTGCGTGGACTGCATTAAAAGAAGCCTATTACGGTGATCATTCTGAAAGGTTATTGTTGATTGATTATGATTTGCTGACTCAGCACCCCCAACGCACCTTTGAGTTATTATACCAATTTATTGATTTACCTCTGTATCCCCATGATTTTGATAATGTTGATTATCAGGAAAACGAATTCGATCAAATGCTTGGAGTAAAAGGATTGCATAGTGTTCAACGAAAAGTCGAATTTAAACCAAGACGTACTATTTTGCCACCGGACATGTTTCAAAAATACAGTGAAATGGCGTTTTGGCAGGATAACGCTGGCACGGCTGCTAGCATCATTGCGCCAAAAAATAGTCAATAGCTGAGTTATTGATCTGGCAATTGATATCCAGTCAAGTTTAGGGTCGCACCGCAGCTCAGGGGGTGAGCTTGATTTCAAACACCTTCCTTTTCAGGGATAAAAAGGCAGAGCGTATAGGGATATACTCACCGCGTGTTTTGAAACTAAGCCCACTCCCTGAGCCTTTGGCTAGCGGTACCATCGCCAGTTAATGTCTGGATATCAATTGCCAGATCTATATTAGTCGGTGAGATAATATGTTTGCTGCGAGGCAACGTAATCAACAGAGGTTAGTCGATGGGAAATAACTTTATAAATGGTATTGCATCTTTGTTGGTGCCCTTTGGTTTATATGCCATGCCACCACAAGGTTATGGTCGTTATCAAAGGAGTTATTTACAATCGACTTCTACTACAACATTGCTCAATAGGCATATTGTCAGTTCAAATACTCATCAAACTTCTACTGTACCTCATCAAGATAACAGTGCAGGTGAGAGTAGTGGTGATGGGGTGGACGATGTTTTTTTACTGTCGTCCAACCCGATTCGTGAATTGGTGATCATCGATCAGGCCGTTCGCAATAAATCTGCTTTTTATCAACAGATTAAGCCAGGTGTTGAAATTAGAGAAGTTAATAGCGATGGGAATGGTTTAGTGCAACTCAAAGCTATCCTCTCTGATTATCAGAATCTAGATGTTTTACATCTTGTCACTCATGGGAGTGATGGGGTGATGTATATTGGTAGTTCCCAGGTCACTACCGATCTTTTAAAGCAGGAGATCGATACGCTGGCAACGCTTGATAAGGCGATGAGGGATGGTGCCGATGTGCTGCTTTATGGTTGTGAACTGGCTAAAAGTCAAAAAGGAGAAGATTTACTGGAAATGATTTCAGGAGAAGCCAATGTTGATGTGGCTGCTTCTGATGATAATACGGGGAGTAGTCAATTAGAAGCTGATTGGGATTTAGAAATTCATCGCGGAGAGATTGAAAGTGGTCATCCTTTTAGTGCATTAGCATTAAAGGATTTTAATCATATTTTAGCCTTCACGACGACACATCCAGGGCATAAGTTCTGTGATACTGGTAGCTGTACCACACCTGTGACATATGGTGATTTGAGCCTCAGTGCAACTGATCAGGTAAGTGACTATAGTACCACCGCACTTTATATTAAAAATGGCGGCCCTGATGATACTTTTACTTTTACTATCAATGATACGGGAGCCTTATATAGTTTTCAACTCGATAGTATATCTTTTCAAACCTACGGAGGAGCCAGTAGTTGTGATATTACGATAGAGGGTTTTTATGCCTCAAATAATGCATCTGCGGGGTCCAATACTTTCACCAAGACAGATGCCAATAATGGGGCTGCTACTATTACCAATGTGACGGGTAAAGCGCTTAATAAATTTACCGTCAAAGTGTGTGCTACTGGTTCTGATCAAAATGCTCAAAATCATGGTATTAGCACTTTCACTTTATCCAATCACGCCGCTCCGGCAGCCAACCCCACCATTACCAATGCCACCTACGACTCCAGCAATGGCAATCTGGTGGTCACCGGCACCAACTTTGAGGCCAAATCTGGTGGTGCCAATGATGTCACGGTTAACAAATTAACCATAACGGGAGAAGGTGGCGGAGGTTCTGCTTATACTTTGACTGGAAGTGCTGTTGAAATAACTAGTTCGACCGAATTTACCGTGACGCTCACTGGCACTGATAAGCTGCGTGTTGATGCTTTGCTCAATAAAAACAGTACCACGGCGGATGATGGTACAACTTATAATCTTGCCGCTGCGGATGATTTCATTGCTCAAACCACCGCTGGCAATACAGCTATCGCTACCAGTGCCATTACCGTTAGTAATTATGCCAATCCGTCAATAACTTCTGTCCTTTATGAGTCCAGCGCCGGGACGCTGGCAGTGACCGGGGCGCAATTTAGCGCCATTAGTGGCGGGACCAATGATGTGGTGGCTAACACGTTCACCCTGACCGGTGACGGTGGCGACACTTATACCTTAACAGACAGTTCGAACGTGGATGTTACCTCGGCAACCGCATTTACCATTACGCTCAGTGCAACAGACAAGCGTAACGTTAACGGCATTTTGAACAAAGATGGCTTAAGTGCCGCCAGTGGGCAAGCTTACAATCTGGCAGCAGCCGACAATTGGCTGGCAGGAGGTGCATCAAACCAAAATATTGCTGATGCGGCCGCGACCATCAATACGAGTAATGTCACCGCTCCGGCAATCTCTACAGTGGCCTATAACCAAGGCACCGGGGTTCTGACGGTTACTGGCACCAACTTTGTTCACAAGGCCGGGGGCACCAACGACATTGTGGTGGGTAATCTCACCCTTGACGGTGAGGCTGGCAATAGTTACACCCTGACTACCGGCAATATCGAGATCACTGACGCAACCAGTTTCGCGGTGATGCTCAATGCAGCGGATAAACTGGTGGTCAACGGGTTGCTTAATAAAAATGGCACTTTGTCAGGGGATAATACCACTTACAACTTAAATGCTGCCGAGGATTATATGGCGGCGGTTGCGACGGCAACCAATATTGTCGATGCCACGACCGGCATAACGGTCAGCAATACACAGGTGCCGGCAATCACCTCGGCAACCTATGATGCCAACAGCAAAGCTCTGGTGGTAACCGGCACAGGGTTCGCCCGCAAGGTCGGCGGGACCAATGATATCACTGTTGCCAAATTGAGCCTTAAAGGGCAGGGCAGCAATTCGTATACCTTGACCACGAGCGATGTGGAAATCACCTCCGAGACTGAATTTACCGTTACCTTGAGCGATACCGACAAGCTCAATGTCAATGGTTTGCTCAACCGAGACAATACCACCGCAGATGACAGTGTTACTTACAACCTTGCCGGTGCTGAAGACTGGCTGGCGGGAGCCGCAGCCAGTGCTACGATTGCCGATCTCACTGGCAACGGGGTGACAGTTTCCAACTCTGCCGATCCTACCGTGACCTCTGCAACGTATGATTATAGCTCTGGTGTCTTAGCGGTAACAGGTACCCGCTTTACCAAACACCCTGGTGTCACCAACGATATTGACCTGACTAAAATCCTTCTTAAGGGGGAGGGCAGCGGTACGCGTACCCTAACCACAACGAATGTTGAAATTACCGATGAGACGACATTTAGCGTCACCCTCAACTCTGGTGATAAAACGGCTGTTAATGCGTTGTTGATTTTAAATGGTACGCAGTCGGCTGATACGACCACTTACAACTTGAATGCCGCTGACAATTGGATGCAAGCGGCCGATACAGCCAACGATATCGCTGATGCGACTGGCAATGGCATTACGGTGAGTAACGCACCGGCCCCCTCAATCACCTCGACCACGTATAATTTCAGTACAGGAGCACTGACAGTCACTGGTGTTGATTTTTCTGCTAAATCGGGTGCAGCCAATGATATCGCTGTCAGTAAGCTGAGCATAACGGGTGAAGGTGGTGGTGGTTCAGCGTATACCCTAACTAGCAGTGATGTTGACCGAGACAGTGCGACCCAATTTACCGTGACACTCAATGCTGCCGACAAGCTGCGCGTTGATGCGTTGCTCAATAAAGACAGCACTGCAGCAGATGATGGTACCACCTATAATCTTGCGGCGGCTGATGACTTTGTTGCGCAAATTACTGCAGGTAACACCGCTGATGCCACCAGTGCCATTACGGTCAGCAACTATGCCAACCCCTCGTTTTCTAGCGTAGCGTATGATGCCAGTGCCGGAACCTTGGCAGTAACCGGGCAAAATTTCAGTGCGATTAGTGGTTCCAATAATGATGTTGTCACTAACACGTTTACCCTGACCGGTGACGGTGGTGATACGTATACCTTAACCGACAGTTCCAATGTGGATGTGACCTCAGTCACCGCATTTACCATTACCCTGAGTGCCACGGATAAACCTCATGTCAATGGTATCTTAAACAAAGATGGTCTGAGCGCCGCCAGTGGGCAGGCTTATAACCTAGCAGCAGCGGATAACTGGATGGCAGGAGGTGCGGCAAACCAAAATATTGCTGATTCGGCAGCGACCATCAATACGAGTAATGTGACGGCCCCGGCAATTACTTCAGTGGCCTATAATCAGGGCACCGGGGTATTGACAGTGACAGGCACTAATTTTGTCAACAAGGTGGGTTCGACCAATGATATTGTGGTGGGCAATCTCATCCTTACGGGTGAAGGGGGAAACACTTACACCCTGACTACCGGCAATATCGAGATCACTGACGCAACCAGTTTCGCGGTGACGCTCAATGCAGCGGATAAACTGGTGGTCAACGGGTTGCTTAATAAAAATGGCACTTTATCCGGTGACAATACCACCTACAACCTCAATGCAGCCGAAGACTATATGGCAGCAGTGGCAACAGCGACCAATATTGTCGATGCCACGACCGGCATAACGGTCAGCAATACACAGGTGCCGGCAATCACCTCGGCAACCTATGATGCCAACAGCAAAGCTCTGGTGGTAACCGGCACAGGGTTCGCCCGCAAGGTCGGCGGGACCAATGATATCACTGTTGCCAAATTGAGCCTTAAAGGGCAGGGCAGCAATTCGTATACCTTGACCACGAGCGATGTGGAAATCACCTCCGAAACCGCATTTACCGTGACCCTGAGTGATACCGACAAAATCAATGTCAATGGTTTACTCAACAAAGACAGTACCCAGGCAGATGACAATGTCACATACAATCTGGCGGCGGCCGAAGATTGGCTGGCGGGGGCTGCGGCCAGTGCTACCATTGCCGATACCACAGGTAATGGGGTGACGGTGTCCAACTACGCCGACCCCACCGTGACCTCTGCGACCTATGATTATAGCACTGGTGTCTTAGCGGTGACGGGTACCCGATTTACCAAACACCCTGGTGTCACCAACGATACTGACTTGACTAAAATCATGCTTAAGGGGGAAGCAAGTGGTACTCGTACCTTAACAACAACGAATGTGGAAATTACCGATGAGACGACTTTTAGTGTTACGCTAAATTCCGCTGATAAAACTGCTGTTAATGCACTGTTGAATTTAAATGGCACGCAGTCGAGTGACAGTGTCACCTACAACCTTAATGCCTCCGATAATTGGATGCAAGCTGCCGATACAGCTAACAATATTGCTGATGCGACCGGCAATGGTATAACGGTGAGTAACGCACCGGCACCGTCAATCACCTCGGCAACGTATAATTTCAGCACGGGAGTATTGACAGTAACAGGTGTCGATTTTGAAGCCAAGTCTGGTGCTGCCAATGATGTGACAGTCAATAAGTTAACGCTCACCGGTGAAGGTGGGGGTTCCTATACCCTGACCCCCGGCACCAATGTGGAAATTACCAACGCTACCACCTTTAGTGTGACACTCAGTGGTATTGATAAAACCAGTATCAATGCGTTACTTAACAAGGATGGCGCACAAGCAGATAGTGGCACAACCTATAATCTTGCCGTAGCAGATGATTTTATGGCCAATGTCACCGCAGGAAACACCGCTGATACCACCGGTAACGGAATCACCGTTAGTGCACAGGCCGATCCTGTTATCACCTCGGCCACCTATGATTTTAGTAGCGGGGCTTTAGTGGTGACCGGTACAAGTTTCAGCAGCAAATCGGGAGGTACCAATGATGTCGATCCGACTAAGTTTACTTTGACAGGAGATGGTGGTAATACCTATGTGTTGACCACTACGAGTGTTGAAATTACCAATGAAACCACTTTTACGGCGACCCTCAATGCCACCGATAAAACCAATCTCAATGGCTTGCTCAATAAAGATGGCACGACATCCGATACCGGGACTACTTATAATCTAGCAGCCGCAGATAACTGGATGGCCGGGGCGGCGGCCACCACCGATATCGCCGATGCCACCGGCAACGGCATCACCGTGAGCAATGTCACCGCCCCAACAATCACCTCGGCCACTTATGATACCAGCACCGGCGCGCTGGTGGTGACCGGTACCAATTTTGTCAATGAAGTGGGCAGTACCAATGATGTTGACCCCACTAAGTTTACCCTGACAGGGGATAGTGGCGGCACATATGATTTGACCACAGCGGGGGTTGAAATTACCAACGCCACCACCGTTACCGTGACGCTCAATGCCACTGATAAAACTAATATCAACGGCTTACTTAATAAAGACGGCACCACCTCAGATACTGGGACCACCTATAATCTAGCCGCTGCCGATAACTGGATGCCGGGCGCTGCCGCCACGACAGATATTGCTGATGCCACCAGCAACGGTATTACCGTGAGTAATGTTACACAGCCAGTCATCACCTCGGCCACCTATGATGCCACCACCGGGGTATTGGCAGTCACCGGGACCAATTTCGTTAATGAAGTCGGCGCCCTCAACGATCTGGATCTGACTAAAATCACGCTCAAAGGAGAAGCGGTAGGCACGCATGTACTGACCACCAGCAATGTAGAAATTACCTCGGCCACGTCTTTTTCGGTGACCCTTAGTGCCGCCGACAAACTCACCGTTGCTGGTTTATTAAATAAAAACGGTACCAACTCAGACGACAATACGGCTTACAACCTGGCTGCGGCAGATAACTGGATGCCCGGCGCGGCTGCGACCACCGATATTGCCGATGCCACCAATGCCATTACCGTCAGCAATGTGCCGGTACCGGTGATTACTTCTGCGACTTATGATGCCAGTACGGGTGCACTGGTGGTTAGCGGCACCAACTTTACCAATAAATCTGGCGCGACCAATGATGTTGTTGTCAACAAATTCACCCTGACCGGCGACGCCGCAGCAACACATACATTAACCACCACGAATGTGGAAATCAGCAATGCGACCACGCTTACGGTAACGCTCAATGCGGCAGATAAAATGGCTGTCAATGGTTTGCTTAATAAAGATGGCGCTAGCTCCGGGGATAACACCACTTACAATCTAGCCGCTGCGGAAGATTGGTTAGCCGGAGCGGCTGCCAGCGCTAATATTGCCGATTTGACCGCCAATGCCATTACCGTCAGCAATGTGACTGCACCTGTGATCACCTCGGCCACCTATGATGCCAGTACTGGGGCTTTGGTGGTGACCGGTAGCAACTTCGTCAGTGAGTCGGGTGCCACCAATGATGTCGACCCCACCAAGATTACTCTCACCGGTGATGCCAGCGCCACTTATGTATTAACCACCACTGCCGTAGAAATTACCAATGCCACCACCTTTACTGTAACACTCAATACCACCGATATAACCAACATCAATGGTTTGCTCAATAAAGACGGCACCACCTCAGGCACCGGCACCACCTATAATCTGGCCGCCGCTGATAACTGGATGGCGGGCGCGGCCGCCAGCACCGATATTGCCGATGCCACGGGCAATGGCATTACCGTGAGTAATGTCACCGCTCCAACAATCACCTCGGCCACTTATGATACCAGCACCGGGGCTTTGGTGGTGACCGGTACCAATTTCGTTAATGAAGTGGGCAGTACCAATGATGTCGATCCCAGCAAGTTCACCCTCACCGGTGATGCTAATGCGACTTATGTATTAACCACCAGCAGCGTTGAAATCACCAACGCTACTACCTTTACCGTAACACTCAATACCACCGATAAAACCCATCTCAATGGTTTGCTCAATAAAGACGGCACCACATCAGATACTGGGACCACCTATAATCTAGCCGCCGCCGACAATTGGATGGCGGGCGCGGCCGCCAGCACCGATATTGCCGATGCCACGGGCAATGGCATTACCGTGAGTAATGTCACCCAGCCAGTCATCAGCTCGGCCACGTATGATGCGACCACCGGGGTATTGGCAGTGACCGGCACCAATTTCGTCAATGAAGTCGGTGCCCTCAATGACCTTGATCTGACTAAGCTTACGCTCAAAGGGGAAGCGGCAGGCACGTATGTATTAACCACTACCAATGTGGAAATTACCTCGGCCACGGTTTTCTCAGTCACCCTCAGTGCCGCTGACAAACTTACCGTGGCGGGGTTACTTAATAAAAACGGTACCAGCTCAGACGACAATACCAGCTACAACCTGGCCGCCGCCGACAACTGGATGCCCGGTGCTGCAGCGACCACCGATATTGGCGATGCCACTAATGCCATTACCGTCAGCAATGTGCCAGTACCAACAATTACTTCTGCGACTTATGATGCCACAACAGGCGCGCTGGTGGTGACCGGTACCAATTTCATCAGCAAATCCGGCGCAACCAATGATATTGATGTAACAAAATTGACGTTAAACGGTGAGGGCAATAATACGCATACATTGACCAGTACCAATGTGGAAATCAGTGATGCAACAAGCTTTACGGTGACGTTGAGTGCAGCAGGCAAAACCACGGTTAACGGCCTGCTCAATAAAAATGGCCTCACCGCCGATGGTGGCGCTACCTATAATTTAGCAGCAGCAGAAGACTGGCTGCCGGGAGCAGCGACTAGCGCGAATATTGCCGATTTGACCGCTAATGCGATTACCGTCAGTAATGTCACGGCACCGGTGATCACTTCGGCAATCTACAACGCCACAACAGGCGCGCTGGTGGTGACCGGCAGCAATTTTGTCAATCAATCCGGCGCTAGCAACGATGTCGATATTTCATTGTTAACGATCACTGGCGAAAGCGGAGCGAGTTATACCATCACCAGTACCACGGATGTTGAGGTAAGCTCAGCGACCGCGTTTACTGTTACGTTAGCTGGCGCAGACAAAACCAATATTGATGGATTACTGAATAAAAACGGTACCGTTTCAGATAGCAGCAGTACCGCTTATAATGTGGCGGCAGCGGATAATTGGATGCCTGGCGCGGCAAGTAGCGCTGACATTTCAGATCTAAGCAATAATGCCATTACCGTCAGCAACGTCACTGTACCTGCCATCACTTCCGCAACTTATGACGCCACCACCGGGGTGCTGGCGGTTACTGGCAGCAATTTGCGTAACAAGAATGGGGCCAGCAATGATGTGGATGTTTCCCTCTTCACCTTCACTGGCGAGGGCAATGCCACTTATACCCTGACCAGTACCAGCGATATTGAAATTACCAATGCAAGCACCTTTAGCATAACCTTGAGTGGTGCGGATAAAACCAATATCGATGGCTTACTCAACAAAAATGGTAGCTTATCAAACGGTGGCACCACTTATAACCTGGCAGCCGCCGATAACTGGATGGCAGGGGCCGCAGCGAGCACTAATATTGCCGATGCTACAAGCAACGCCATTACCGTAAGCAATGTCACGGTACCGACGATCACTTCATCCACTTACAATTTCAGCACCGCAACACTGGTGATCACCGGCACTAACTTCCGCAACAATAGCGGCGCGGCTAATGATATTGATGTCAGTAAACTTGCACTGAAAGGTGAAGGCAGTAACAGCTATACGTTAACCAGCACCAATGTTGAAATTAGCTCGGTGACTGAATTTACCGTTAGCTTAAGCGATACCGATAAAATCAATGTCAATGGTTTGCTCAATAAGAACGGTAGCAATGCCGAAGATAACACCGTCTACAATCTGGCAGCGGCTGATAACTGGATGCCGGGGGCGGCAGCAGCGACCGATATTGCCGATACCACAGCAACAGTTACCGTTAGCAATGTCACCGCCCCGACGATTACCTCGGTTACTTATGATGTAGCCACCGGTATATTAACCATCACCGGGCTTAACTTTGTCAAAAAAGTGGGCGCTGCCAATGATGTTGATATCTCACTGCTGACATTGACCGGAGAAAATGGAGCCACTTATACCATTGTCAGCGCAACCGATGTTGAAATCACTTCTTCGACCAGCTTTAGCATTACCCTGTCAGGTGCCGATTTGACCAGCGTGAATAACCTGATGACGGCCAACGGCACCAGCTCTGGCAGCGGCACTACCTATAATATTTCAGCCGCTGATAACTGGATGGCAGGTACTGCAACCAGTACCAATATTGCCGATACCAGCAATAATGCCATCACTGTCAGCAATGTACCTACGCCTACCGTTACCTCGGCCACTTATGATGCAAACACCGGCAGCCTGGTAGTAACAGGCACTAATTTCGTTGCCAAGACAGGCGCTTTAAATGACGTAGCTGTCACCAAGCTGACACTGCAAGGCGAAGGGTCTGGCACTTATACTCTCACCAGTGCAAACGTAGAAATCGATTCGTCCACCCAGTTTTCCGTGACCCTGAATGCGGTGGATAAGCGTAATGTCAATGGACTATTAAACAAAAATGGTACGAATGCGGATGATACCACCGCCTATAACCTGGCCGCCGCAGATGATTTTATTGCTGGAACCACGGCGGGTGATTCCAGTGATGCCACAGCTAACGCGATTACTGTCAGTAATGTGACAGTTCCGACCATTACCTCAGCCACTTACGATGCAAGCAGCGGGGCATTAGTCGTCACTGGCACCCATTTGGTCCATAAAGTGGGTTCGGCTAACGATATTGATGTTTCACTGTTGACCGTCACGGGTGAAGCTGATGGGAGCTATACGATCACCAGTACTACAGATATTGAAATTACCGATGCGACTACCTTTACCGTCACCCTGAGCGGTGCCGATAAAACCAATGTAGACGGTTTGCTGAATAAAAATGGCACAAGCTCTGACACCAGCAGTACCACGTATAATCTAGCGGTTGCCGATAACTGGCTGGCCGGGGCAGCGGCTTCAACAGATATTGCGGATACCACAGGCAATGGGATCACCGTCAGCAATGTTTCGGTGCCTACGATAACCTCCGCCACTTATGATGCCACCACGGGTGCATTAGTTGTCACCGGAAGTAACTTGCGTAATAAAAACGGTGCCACCAATGATGTGGATATTTCGCTGCTAACCCTAACTGGCGAAAGTGCTGCAACTTATACGATAACCAGTACTACGGATGTAGAAATTACCTCCGCGACAGAATTTACCATCACCCTGAGCGGTGCAGACAAGACTAATATTGATGGATTGCTCAACAAAAATGGTACGACATCCGACAGCACTACAACTCTTTATAATCTGGCGGCGGCGGATAACTGGCAACCAGGAGCGGCAGCCACCACTGACATAATCGATGCCACCAGTGGTCTTACCGTGAGTAACGTTACTGTGCCAGCCCTCACCTCGGCAACTTACGATAGTAACAGTGGCATATTAGTGGTGACAGGTACCAATTTTCGCAATAAAGAGGGTGCAACTAACGACGTTAGCGTTTCATTGCTCACTCTTAAGGGAGAAGCCTCAGGCACTTATACCTTGACGAGCAGCGATGTTGAAATCACCAATTCAACATCGTTTAGCGTAACACTTAATGCCACCGACAAAACCAACATCAATGGCTTGCTCAATAAAAATGGTACCAGCTCAGATGACGCCATTACCTATAACCTAGCCGGTGCTGATAATTGGATGGCCGGCGCGGCTGCCTCCACCGATATTGCCGATGCTACCAGTAACGGTATTACTGTAAGTAATGTGACAGTGCCCACCATCACATCAATGACCTATGACGCGAGTACCGGAACATTGCTGGTTACCGGAACTAATTTTGTCAATAAAGTGGGCGCTACTAATGATATTGATGCATCATTACTTACCCTGCTTGGCGAAGGGGGGACGACGTATACACTAACGGATTCTGCCGATGTTGAGATTACGTCTGCAACATCCTTCACTATTACCTTGAGTAGTACCGACAAACTCAACGTCGACAGTTTATTAAATAGTAACGGCACCAGCTCAGACGACACTACAACGTATAACCTAGCGGGTGCCGATAACTGGATGACGGGGGCCGCTGCCAGTACTGATATTTCTGATACTACCAGCAATGTTATTACCGTGAGCAACGTCATCGCTCCTGTCATTACCTCCACCACCTATGATGCCAGTACGGGCACATTAGTGATCACCGGCACTAACTTTGTTAATAAGAGTGGTGCTAGCAATGATGTAGATATTGCTAAGCTAACACTCACTGGCGAAAGCAATGGCACTTATGTGTTAACAAGCAGCAATGTGGATATCACCTCAACCACCAGTTTCACCGTGACACTGAACAGTACCGACCAGCTCAACGTGAATGGATTGCTCAATAAAGAGGGTACCACCTCAGACGATGCCACCACGTATAATGTGGCCGCCGCCGATAACTGGATGGCAGGCGCGGCCACTTCCAGTAATATTGCAGATGCCACCAATGCCATTACCGTGAGCAACGTCACCGCCCCTACCATTAGTTCCGCCACCTATAATGCCAGTACGGGCGTATTAGTGATCACCGGTACCCACTTTGTTAATAAAAGCGGTGTCAGCAATGATGTGGATATCACCAAGCTAACACTTACCGGCGAAGGTAACGGCACATATGTGTTAACAAGCAGCAATGTGGATATCACCTCAGCCACCAGTTTCGCCGTGACATTGAATAGTACCGATCAACTCAACGTTAATGGATTGCTAAATAAAGAGGGTACCATCGCAGATGATGCCACCACGTATAATGTGGCCGCCGCCGATAACTGGATGACAGCGGCCGCCGCCGCCAGTACTGATATTTCCGATACTACCAGTAACGGCATTACCGTAAGCAACGTGGCAATGCCGACCCTCACCTCGGCCACCTATGATGTTAGCACGGCTGTATTAGTGGTCACCGGCAGCAACTATGTCAGTAAAAGTGGTAGCACCAATGATGTGGACATCACTAAATTAACCTTCACCGGCGAAGGCAGCTCAACTTATACCTTAACAAGCAGCAATGTGGAGATCACCTCAGCCACCAGTTTCACGGTGACATTAAATAGTACCGATCAGCTCAACATCAATGGATTGCTCAATAAAAATGGCATCAGCTCAGACGACGCCACAACCTATAACTTGGCCGGCACTGATAATTGGATGGCTGGAGCCGCCGCTAGCACCGACATTGCCGATAGCTCTGGAAACGGTATTACTGTCAGTAATGTGGCGACACCTACTATCACCTCAGCTACCTATGATGCAAGCACCGGTGGACTCGTTATCACTGGCACCAATTTAATTAAAAAAATCGGTAGTACAAATGATGTGGATATTTCCCTATTAACATTTACCGGCCAGGGTGGCAGTACATATACGCTATCAAGTGCCTCCGATGTTGAGATAACATCGTCGACCTCTTTCACCGTCACCCTAAGCTCAACAGATTTAACAAATACCAATACCCTTCTGAATAAAGACGGTCTTAGTTCTACAGATGCAACGACATATAATTTACAAGCGGCCGATAATTGGATGACAGGCGCGGCGGCTACCGTGAATATTGTTGATGACACCAATAATATCGTTGTTAGTGGTGTTAATGATGCACCGGTCAATACGGTACCTAGCGGTCAAACCGTCAATGAAGACAGTAGCTTGGTATTCTCCAGTGGTAATAGCAATTTAATCAGTATTGCCGACCAAGAGGCTAGCACGGTTCAAGTTACATTAACGGTCACGCTAGGGACATTAAGCCTTGCCAGCACCAGTAATTTAACCTTCAGTACCGGCACCGGCACAACAGACAGTACGATGACATTTAGCGGAACAATAGCCGATGTTAATAGCGCACTCAATGGTTTGAGCTATGCCCCATTAGGCAACAACAATACAGCGGATAGCTTAACTATACTGACATCAGATCTTGGCGCAACAGGCAGCGGTGGGACACTAACGGATACCGATACCATTGCGATCACCATAACTGCCGTCAATGATGCCCCCAGTATTACCAGCACGGCAACTACTACCGCAACCGAAGATACTCTCTATACCTATACCGCCTCAGTGACCGATGTCGATGATGCTAATGATGGAACCCACTTAACGTGGTCGCTCAGTAATGCGCCCAGTGGTATGAGCGTTTCTAGTACCGGCGTGGTTACTTGGACACCAGCCAATGGTGTGACCACGTCGGGGGCCGTGACCTTGACCGTAAGCGATGGTGGAGAAAACAGTGCCACATCGTCCACAGAAACTTTTACAATCGCTG